>Ga0209231_1000081_pt1 | contig 67155 bp, 71 predicted proteins | sample Deesub45470m_DNA_FD_188086 | JGI IMG/M metagenome (GOLD analysis project Ga0209231, IMG submission 188086) | Deep subsurface microbial communities from North Pacific Ocean - 450_OLKR46/470m Metagenome (SPAdes) (version 2) | ecosystem: Environmental > Terrestrial > Deep subsurface > Unclassified ...
CGCCCGAGTGGTATCGGTCCACATCGTTGATCTCCGGAAGTTTGTTGCAAAACCCCTGAATCAACGACTGCGGCAAGCGTCAAGCTAACCCGCTGATACCACTCAACTTAATTTCGGATCGGGCTCTTAGACATGGACGCCGAGATCGTCGCGCTGGAAGGCAAGCTGACCAAAGCCCACGCGTTGAAGCAGGGGATGATGCAGGTACTGCTGACTGGGGAAATCAGACTGATATGAGTGCCATTACCCCACATTACCGCACCGTGCAGCAGCTTCTGCAAAGCCAGTCGTTCGCTATCGACGAATACCAGCGCGAGTACAAATGGGAAAAGAAGAACGTCGACGAACTGCTTTCGGACCTGCTCGATAAGTTCCAGTCCGGCTATCGTGACGGGGACAGCACGGGGGCGGTGGCTGCCTATGAAGAGTATTTTCTCGGCTCGATCATCGTCACCCGGCGTGGCGGCAAGAACTATCTGATCGACGGCCAGCAGCGCGTCACGTCGCTCACCCTCCTGCTGATTTACCTCTATCGCGAAGCCGAGGCGAAGGGGTTGCAGGTCGCTAAGACCATCGCCCCCCTGATCTTCAGCGACAATCTTGGCCAGCCCAAGTTCAACCTCGACATTGCCGAACGGCTGGCGGTGATCGAGGCACTGTTTCACGGCACACCGTTCAGCCCCGATGGCAAGGACGAGTCCGTGCGCACTATGCACGCCCGCTATGCCGACATCGAACAGAACGAACTGATTGCTGAGCTGGGCGACGCCCTGCCGCACTTCGCATACTGGCTGCTAACCCGCGTCGGCCTGATCGAGATCGCGACCGACAGCGACAACCACGCCTACGCCATCTTCGAAACGATGAATGATCGCGGCAAGCCACTTAGCCCGGTCGACATGCTCAAGGCCTACCTCCTCGCGCCCATCGACGATGCTGACCAGCGGCGGCTGGCCAACGAACAGTGGAAGCGCGAAGTGCTGGACCTGCTGACCTTCGGCAAGGATCAGGAGCCTGACCGCGATGCCACCTGCATCAAGGCCTGGCTGCGCGCCCAGCACGCGGACACCATCCGTGACCGCAAGGCCGGGGCCACCGATCGTGATTGGGAACTGGCAGGCACCGTGTTTCACCGCTGGGTGCGCGACAATGCCATCCGTCTCCAGGTAGGGTCAAAGCAGGGCAACCTGACCTGGGTTACGCGGGACTTCCCGTTCTTCGCCAAGGCCTACAAGCAGATCGTGGCGGCATCGGAAACCTACACGCCAGGGCTGGAGGCGGTGTTCTACAACGCCCACAACGAATTCACCTGGCAGCCGACGGTCCTGCTGGCCGCGTTGCAGCCCACGGACGACGATGAAACGGTGCGCCGCAAGATTGCCGCAACGGCGACCTTCCTCGACATCTGGCTGATGCGGCGGACGGTCAACTACGTCCGGGTGGGCTATTCCTCCACGTCTTACGCCATGTACCTGCTGTGCCGTGACATCCGCCGCAAGCCGCTGAGCGAGCTGGTGCAGTTGCTTGCTGATAAGCTGGCGGCGGACGACGTAACGTTTCAGGGACACGCACAGAAGGGACGACTCGGTATCAATGACCTGGCGCTAAACCAGTTCAGCCGGCGCTATATCTACCACCTGCTGGCGCGGATCACCGCCTTCACCGACGTCGGATCAGGGCGGCCGGACCCGTTTCCCATGCTGGTCGATCGCAGCCAGAAGAACGCCTTCGACATCGAGCACATCTGGGCCAATGATTACGCCCAGCACGATGGCATATTCGCGGATCAGCAGGAGTTCGAGAAATTGCGCGATACCGTCCCCGCCCTTCTGCTGTTGCCCGCCGACGTCAACCGGAGCCTTCAGGACAAGCCGTACAACTACAAGCTCCAGAAGTACGCGAGCCACAACCTCTATACGGCAAGCCTTGCGCCGGGCGCTTACGTCAACCAGCCGCAGTTCGAGGCTTTCCGCAACCGGCTGGCACTGGCCTTCAAGCCGCATGACACCTTCACCAAGTCCGATTGGGCCGAGAGGCAGGCGCTGGTTGCCAAACTGGTCGAATGCGTCTGGTCGCCCGACCGGCTGAATGGCCTAGTGGCATGAGCGGCATCGGCGAACCGGAACGCACCACCCAGAATAGGGTAATCGACCTGTTCGTCAAACGCCTTGGGTGGCGTTATCTGGGCGATTGGTCAGAGCGCGCCAACACCAACATTGAGCCCGGCCTGTTCACCGCCAACGCTGTCGCACGGGGCTTCAGCGAGGCACAGGCTGCGGTGGCGCTGGAACGTCTGCACCGCGAGGCGACGAACCACACGCGCAGCCTCTACCAGAACAATAAGGCTGTCCACGAACTGCTGCGCTACGGCGTTGCTGCAAAGACTGACGTCTCCCAGAAATCGGAAACGATCGCGTTGATTGAGTGGGCGCACTCGGAGCGGAACGATTTCGCTGTTGCCGAGGAAGTGACTCTGCTCGGCGGCAATACCCGCCGTCCCGACGTCGTCCTGTACGTCAATGGTATCGCCATCGGCGTGCTGGAGCTTAAAAACAGCCGCACCTCGGTGGGGCATGGCATCCGGCAGGCGCTGTCCAACCAAAAGCCGGAATTCAACGAGTGGTTTTACCCCACCGTTCAGTTTGTTTTCGCGGGAAACGACAGTGAGGGCCTGCGTTACGGGACCATATGCACCCCTGAAAAGTACTTCCTGACCTGGAAAGAAGACGAGGCCGACGACAGCGACAACAAGCTCGACAAGTATCTCCTCAAGCTGTGCGACAAGCAGCGCATCCTGGAACTGATGCACGATTTCGTCCTGTTCGACGGAGGCCAGAAAAAGCTACCACGCGTCCACCAGTACTTCGGCATCAAGGCGGCGCAGAAGCGCATTGGCCGACGTGAAGGCGGGATCATCTGGCACACGCAAGGCTCGGGCAAGAGCATCGTCATGGTGCTGCTGGCGCGCTGGATACTGGAGAACAACCCGCGTGCCCGTGTCATCGTCGTCACGGATCGCGATGAACTCGACAGTCAGATCGAGAGCAATTTCGCTGCGGCGGGAGAGCCAATGCGGCGTACAACCAGCGGTGCCGATCTCATGGCCCTGCTTTCCGGGGCGCCTACACCCCGGCTGATCTGCTCTCTCGTGCAGAAATTCGGGCGGAAGGACGTTGAGAACTTCGACCGCTTCATTCGCCAGTTGGACGAGAACCCTCAGCGTCCGGTCGGGGAGTTGTTCGTGTTCGTGGACGAGTGCCACCGGACGCAGAGCGGCAAGCTGAACCGCGTGATGAAGGCGGTGCTGCCGGGGGCGGTGTTCATCGGCTTCACGGGCACACCGCTGCTAAAGCAGGACAAGCAGACCAGCCTGGAGGTTTTCGGCAGCTACATCCACACCTACAAGTATAGCGAGGCGGTGGAGGACAGCGTGGTTCTCGATCTGGTGTACGAGGCACGCGACGTCGATCAGGAGTTGGGTTCCCAAGACAAGATCGACCAGTGGTTCGATGCCAAGACCCGAGGGCTGAACGACTGGCAGAAGGACGAACTGCGTAAAGTCTGGGGGACCATGCAGCGGGTGCTGAGTTCCCGTTCGCGGATGGGGCGAATTGTCGACGACATCGTGTTCGACTTCGCTACCAAGCCCCGCCTCAACCGTCATCGCGGCACAGCGATGCTGGTGGCACGCAGCATCTACGAGGCCTGCAAATATTACGAACTGTTCCAAAAGACGGTCCTGAAGGGGCGTTGTGCCGTCATTACCTCATACAACCCGCAGGCGGCGGACGTGACGTTGGAGGAGACGGGAGCGGCCAGCGAGACAGACAAGCAGTTTATATACAACCTCTACCAGGCGATGCTGGCGAAAGTCCCGCAGCAATCCGGGATGACGCGCACAGAGGTGTACGAGGAACAGGCAAAGCAGCTCTTTAAGAAAGAGCCTGCCAACATGAAGCTGCTGATTGTCGTCGACAAACTGCTTACAGGCTTCGATGCGCCTAGCTGCACGTACCTGTACATCGACAAGTCAATGCAGGACCACGGGCTCTTCCAAGCCATCTGCCGCACGAACAGGCTGGACGGCGACGACAAGCAGTTCGGCTACATTGTGGACTTTATGGACCTCTTTAAGAAGGTTCAGGGGGCGATCAGCGTCTACTCGTCCGAACTTGATCACGGCGCCGGGGGCGTCGATCCCGAGGTTATGCTGCATGGGCGGGTCACCAAGGGCCGTGAGCGGCTTGAGGACGCCATGGAGGCCATCTACCTCATCTGCGAGCCAGTCCCCCCGCCACGCGACGATGATGCCTTTCGACGGTTCTTTTGTGGCAACACCGAGATCGCAACGGACTTAGAGGAACGAGCCTCGCTGCGCGCGATCTTCTATAAGGCCTGCGCATCGGTGGTACGGGCCTATGCCAACATTGCCGACGAAATGGACCTGGCCGGTTTCACTTTGCAGGAGGTGGATAGCATCAAGGCTCAGATTGCCGACTACGTGAAGCTAAGGGACATCATCCGCAACGCTGCCGGCGAAGCGCTCGACCTGAAGCCGTACGAAGCTGACATGCGCCACCTGATCGACACGTACATTGAGGCAAAGGAGCCACGCAAAATATCGCCTTTCGACGATATGCCCTTGCTCGAAATCATCGCGACGTTGGGCATCGAAGGCGCGATCGGCACGCTACCTGGCAGCTTGAAGGGCAACAAAGATGCGGTCGCCGAAACGATCGAAAACAACATTCGCGCCAAGATTATTAAGGAACGCGTCACTGATCCAGCTTTCTACGACAAAATGTCCGAGCTCCTCAATGAGATCATCGCGGCGCGGAAAGCCAAAGCTATGGAGTATGAAAAATACTTGCAGGGGCTGGCTGAACTGGTCGCTACGTTGGGCAAGGGCGAAGTAGGCGGGCGACCCAGCACCATAAAAACGGACGGACAGCGGGCGCTGTACAACAATCTTGATCGCGACGAAGTCACCGCCCTGCGGATTGACGAAGCGGTCAAGGACATGCGGCAAGCTGATTGGCGCGGAGTTCCAGCGCGTGAACAGGAAATCAAGGCAGCAATATACGGCGTCGTCCAAAACATCGAAAAAACTGAAGCGATCTATGCAATTATCTTCCATCAGCGAGAATACTGATGGTCCACACACTTGCCTTGGGCAGCATCACAGTTGACGTGGTCTGGAAAGACATCAAGAACCTGCACTTGAGCGTCCACCCGCCAACGGGGCGGGTGCGCATAGCGGCCCCCCGCGATTTATCCATTGATACCGTGCGCGCCTTTGCGATCTCGAAAGTTGGATGGATTAAGCGAAACCAAAAGCGACTTGTGACCCAGCCTCGTGAAAGCCCGCGTGAGTACACCGAGCGTGAAAGCCACTTCGTTTGGGGGGAGCGCCTTCTTTTGGAGGTGCAGCACGCAGATCGCCATCAAAGTGTCCACCGCGACCACAAGCGACTGATCCTTACCGTTCGGCCAGACGTCTCGCGTTCAGAACGTCACGCCCTCGCTGAAGCATGGTATCGGAAGGAACTGCGGGTGGCTGCCATATCTGCTCTGGCGCATTGGCAAAACAGGCTGTCAGTAACGGCTAACGGCCTGTTCATTCAGCGGATGAAGACCAAGTGGGGTAGCTGTAACCCGGCCACCGGTAACATCCGCCTGAACACGGAGCTTGCCAAGAAACCGCGTGAGTGTCTTGACTACGTCCTGCTCCACGAACTGGCACACCTGATTGAACGTAATCACTCCCACTTATTTCATGAGATCCTCGATCATGCCTTGCCACACTGGAAAGACATACAGCGCCTTTTGAACAGTTTGCCTCTAAGTGCTCCGATGCAGTGAACGCTGGTTAATGAAAATTTAGAAAAGAGAATTGAGACAGCTGATTTTAGCTGCCCCGTCAGCCTCGTTGGCATAAGCCAGACCTCATCCCAGACCAGCACATTTCGCGTTGCCAGCGGCCAGCCCCGATGCCCTGGCCTGAGCGATAGCAGTCTGCAACTGACCGGCCCGTTCACTGATCGCAGCGAGGAGTTTGCTGCGATCGTTGGTGACGATGGTCGCGGATTCCTTTGCTCGGGATATCCCCACATAGAAGGACTTCTGATCGACCAGATTGGCCGCCTTGCTGTCGGCATGGATGATGACATGATCGGCGGTACGTCCCTGGGCTGCGAACGCGGTATCGACATAGGCATGAGCAATATGTCGGTCGCGGGCAGAATCGAGGTGTAGCGTTTCTGTCGTTCCTCGCCCGGTCTGGATGGTGGCGGTGCGGGCTTGCTGATCCACGGCAATTACCTGGCCGCGTCCGCCATTGATCCGGCCCGCTTCGCGGTCGTTGCGGGTGAACCGGATGGCATCGCCGACTTTCAGGTCCAGCGGCTGTGGTTCGAAGGCCTGGGCGTGGCTCGCACCCCATTGCCGCAATCGCCAATCCACCTCGCGTCCCTCCTCCGATTTGAGCGCGATAGCGGCTTTTGCCGGGTCGATGCTTTCGACGCGGTAGGCTTCGCCACGCCATACGCCCTTGTCTGCATAGTCACGGGTGAACCGGACGACATCGCCCTTGTCGTAACTCAACGGATCGCGCGTTTCGGCGCGGGTCAGCCCCTTGTTGCTAAGGCTCTCCACGGCAACGGCAGGGCCGGTCAGCGCACCCGATTGGGTGAGCGCGGCGCGAATATCGGCGGTCAGCGCATCACGCCCCTCGCGCGACGGCTCGATAACGATGGTGCGGGCACGACCTGCCTTGTCCAGCCCGGCATATCGCTCCGCGATGGCGGCGAACCGTGTCGAGCGTTCGGCGCTCTCGATAATCTGCCCGCCACCCCTGTCCAGCGCGGAAAGCGCCTTCCTGGCATCGCCCTCGATCGACGCCAGCACGGCCTCTTTGGTGGCGTCATTGGTCTGGCGCACGATCTCGGCCAATCTGGCGGTTTCCATACCAGCGCCCTGCAACTGTGCAAAGGCTGCGCCCGCCTGGACAGAACCTAACTGCTTTACGTCGCCGACAAGCACGATTCGGGCGTCATGCTTCGCGGCCAAGTCGAACAGCCGCGCGGTGTCGCGCGCTGACATTAGGGATGCCTCATCCACGACCCAGACGGCGGGCCGGGTGGAATCAGCCCGTTCCAGGACAAGCAGGTGCCGCGCAACGGTATCGCCGCGCGTGCCCAACGCCTCGCCCAATACCATCGCTGCCGACGCGGTCGGAGCCAAGGCTGTCACGGCTATCCCGCGCGCTTCAGCCTCGCGGGCAAAGGTCGCCAATACGGTTGTTGTCTTTGCCGTGCCTGCGAAACCCTGCAAGGCGGTGATGCGGTTGCGGCTGGTCAAAAGCTGCTCGGTCGCGCTGCGCTGATCGGGATTCCAGCTGTGGCCCGCGCGCTCGGCTTGCGCCGCTGCGCTGGCAACGGCCTTGGCGGCGGCAAGCGGTGTTGCGATAGGCGTAAGCGCCTCGCGCCCCTCTGCCTCGATCCGAAGCATCTTCGCTTCGGTTTCGACATTCTGTCGGGTGGTAAACCCGGCAAACTCGGCACCGCGCCGGTCGATATGGATACGGTCGATCAAGTCGCCCTGTTTCGTCGCCGTCTCGATGGCAGTTCCGATCTGGGCGTAACCGATCTTGCCCAACCCGATCCGCCCGGCTTCCTCCTGTAAGGCTGCGGCAGAGAATACCGACTGCCGTTCGCCCAACTTGTCGGCAGCATAGGCGACGGCGCGGGCTGCGGCCCCGTTGCCCTGCATGTCAATGGCGGCGTGATAGGCCGGATCGGCGGCCTTGGCTTCTGCGTGCCTGACCATTGCCAACCTTGCCTCCGTCCCGAACCCCGCTTTAACCGCAGTCTCCCGCCACTCCGCAACAAGGCTTCCATGGTCGGCGGCAACCTTCGCCTCGCGGGTATCGAGCGTGGCAACCTGCTTTTCGATCGCGCTGGCCGTGTCGCGGGACGTGCCGCGCTCCGCCAGCGCCGCTTCGATCTCCGCGCTGCGTGTGCTGAACGCCTCTATCACCTTGCCGGACACACCCCTGATCTCGAACATGGACTCCTTGCTCGCCTCGACCTCATACCCCAATTCACGGACCTTCAGCGCCAGTTCCTGCCGGTAGATTGCCCCGATCTGCTTCTGAAGCTGATAGATCGCGCGCGGCTCAAGGCTGCGCCAGGTGCCGTCCTCACCCTGCGTCGCGTTCATGATAACATTGTGTGTATGAAGCTGTGGGTCGTGCGCGCGACTGGTGCCGTGCTGGAAGCTGGCAACGACCAGATTGCCGGTCGCCTCGCGGGTGACGTTGCCGCCGTCGCGTATACGGGTGGCGACCATATGGCGTTCGACATGGGCCATGGCAGTTTTCACGGCTTGCCCATGCGCCTCGATCAGCCGCCGGTCGCCCGCGACCTCCGCCATGATCGACACGGACTTGGGGGCGCTCAAGGTCACGTCCCATCCGGGCCTATGCTCCAACTGCCCGTCCCGAACAGTACCAAGCTGCTGATCGTCGATCCTGCCTTCGAGCAAGGCGCGGAACTGTTCGCGGTCCACCTCCCCGGACAGGCCCAGCGCCTCTGCGCCTTTGCCCTGCCATTGGGACGGCGATAGCCCGCCCTCGGCATAATAGTCGTCGGCTTCATAATAGCTGCTGGCCTGCGCCGAACTGGTCAGCGCCGATACCGACGCCACCATCACACAGGCCCCTGAGTGTCGGGCTTCGTGGATGGCGACGACGGCGCTGGTGATGGCGGCGCGGGTTGCGCGGCCTGTCCCCACAGCATGGTCGCCGGATCGGCTGCAACGAACCCCTGCTGGCGGGGCGCACCGCGCCGTTCAATATGATCGGCGGTCAGCCTAATTCTGGCTACCGGCAAGCCGTCGGGCAGCAACAGATAGCCTTCGTGCCGTGCAAGACGTAGCTCGCTCTCCATGACGGCGGGCCGGACCTCGCGCATTCGGCCTAGATTGATGCGGTGGCCCTCATCGCCGTCACCCAGCATGTCGGTCTTTGTCCGGATCTCCATCTCACAGTCGCCGATGGTCTGGCTGGCCCATTGGCGGGTTTCGCTGTCGATGGTTTGCAGGAACAGCTTGGTGTTGCAGCAGCCCAGCATGGATTCGGCGATCTGTGGCCCATAGCGGTGCTGCATCTGGCCCAGCGCCTGGAAGGTCAGCACCACCGCCGCGCCGAACTTGCGTCCTTCGGGCAGAAGCCGCGCCAGATTATCGACGCGCGGCAGGTCGGCCAGCTCGTCCAGCACAAACCAGATACGCCGATCTTCGGAAGGGCGCAGGCCCAGCACCGCGCTGGCCGCGCATTCCAGCCAGCAGGCGAGCAACGGCTTCGACGCCTCGAAATAGTCCTCCTTCCTCGGCACGAATATCCAAGGCCGCGCACCGGGATGCCGGTCCAGCTTTTCAATGAAGGTACGGAAGGCGAACGGTTTGGCCCTGTCGTCCTCGGCGCGCAGAAACTGGATCAGGTCCGCCGCCTTGGCCAACATGAACAATACGCTGCCGGTGGCACGGTCGGCATCATCGGCGAAGGTGCGGGCCGATGAGCTTGTGGCGAGCCATTCCTTGAGGTCGTCCTTGGGGCGGTTCTTCAGGGCATGGAGCAGGTCGATCAGCGTGCGCTTGTTTTCCTGCCACAATGCCCTGATCATATTGGCGACAAGGATACGGCTGGTATCGAGCCACACGTCGCTGTCGTGTTGCCCGGTCTCGGTGATAAGCTGGTGCGCGATGCGGTCGGCATCGGCGGGATGTGCGATCTCGGCGAAGGGCGACCAGAAGGCGCAACGGGCGTCGAACGGATTGAGGATGATGTCGCCGCGCGCCGGATTGTAATAGTGCGCGATGAACTCTCCGCTGGTGTCATAGACCAGGGCAGCTTCGCCCCGCGCTTCGATGCCGTCAAGCAACTGGCGCAAGGCCGTGGTCTTACCGCTGCCCGTCGTGCCGATCATCGCCATGTGCCTGGTTTCCAGCCGGGCGGGGATCGGCACCTTGCCGATTGACAGTGTGAGGACATCGGCTTCCCTGCCGGTCAATTTGGCAAGCTGCTTTTCGTCCACCACCCGCGTTCCGCCAATCCAGCGATCTGCGAGCAGGCGCTCGCGTCGTCGCGTCATCGCGCCGCGCAAGGCGAGCAGGGCCACAAGCCATCCGCCAAAGCCCAACGCGCTGCCCAATTTGGCGTACGACCAGACAAGATCGACGCGCCGCCGAAAATAGGGATGCGCTATGATCTGACGTGCCGATCGCTCTTTTTCGACATGGCCGGGATAGTGGATGTCTATCCCAGTATCGGCCTCCCAGCCGGACACGGCCCAGAGCTTGGTCCTGGCCCAGTAATAGGTGCCGGTGGCAAGCGTCGCGTCCCGGCCCAGCATCATGTTGGGCAATGCCAGTCCGCCGAGGGCAATGGAGGCCAGCATGACGATGGCCTGCCGCTTGAGGCGCGCGCCCTGGGTGCTGAGATGATGCTTGCGCAGGGCATCGGCATGGTTGCGGCGATCGTCGGTGCGGGTCATGGTCGGTTCTCCCGCGCAAGCCGCCGCTGGCGATTGTAAGCGGCGGTGATCTCGTCGGTTACGATCTCGTCGCTTTTGCGCGCACCGCTGGCCGCGCTGCGGGCGTAGCAATAGGCGGCACAGGCGGTGAACAGGGCGCGGTCCAGTATCCGCTCTACATCGACAATGCGTGTGCTGACCGATGCCAGTTCGGTCACGATCTCGCGGGCGTCGATCGCGCTGCCCGTTCCCTGGACGAGGGCGGCAAGCCCTATGTCCGCGACGCGGGCGAGCATGGCATATTCGCTCAATCCGCGTTGTCTGGCGAAGCTGGCAAGGGTGCGGTGCTGGGCCGGAGAGAGCCGCACGGTCTGGGCGCGGGCGCTCATCGTGCCGCTCCCGGCGAGATGCTATTCGCCATCGCGCGAAATGGTGGAATTGCGCCGTTTCCGCGCCGCCCCTTTTGGCGAGATGCTATCAGCATCCCGTCAAACCCGCAAAAAAGCTGGATGCACCCGTGCGTGAGGTGTGTATCTGAATTGTTGGCTCGATGCGTAGCATCGCAGCCCTGCAACCTTGCCGAAGGGACGACCGGATCAGGCATGGCGCGATCCTTCCCGGCAAGCTGCGCACGGGGTGTCAGCAGTGAAGCTGGAAAGGCATTTTCCCGCATCGTCGTGGCTGGTGGTGGTAGTGTCTGATACCCAGGCGGCGATCACTGCCTTGGCTTCTCGGTCGGCCTTAAGGCGGTCGATCTCCCGGCGCTGGCGTGGTTGATCGTAAAGCCCATGTTCTACGATCCAGTCTTGGATCACCCCGTCAATGGCGTCCTGCAACCGGCTATCGAGCCGCCGTGCTGTGATGGGATCAAGATGCGCGGTAACATGCGGGGCTTCGATCAACCCACCCAGTGGGAAAGAGGTTTGGCCCGCGTCCTGCAACGGGCCATCCACTCGCATGGTTGATACGACGCCCCGATGGGTATGCAGAACAGGACGTTCGTTCAGCGTCCATTGAATGATCGAGCAACGATAGGTTTCGCCATCGTCATCGAAGGGCAGCAGCCGCTCGATCAGCGGCTCCACAATAGGCGCGAGCCGCTGGTGGACCGTGAAGCGCAGTGTGACATAGGACCGGCCCCGCAGCCGTGCGGCCAGCCGATCGACGCTGTTGCGTATTGAAGGCATGAGTCATCCTTTCGTGAAACCACGATTGCGGTGGTTCATGGTGTCGCGGGATGCAGACGCGACCGGCCCACTTAGCCATCAGGCCGGAGCCGGGAAGCGTCTGCGGTTCAGTTCAGTAGCGGCGGGGCTGAAGGTTGTTCAGCCAGTCCTCAACATCGCCGGATCGCCATCGAATTTTGCCCGCGCCGATGTGGCAGGGACAAGGAAAGCTGCCGTTGCGGGCGCGGCGGTAAAGGGTGGTGCGGGATTTGAAGCCTGTGACGTTGAGCACGTCCACAACAGTCAGAAGTTGGTTTCGATCAGGGGGCATGAAGGCGTCCTTTCCACTGGTTGGAGTGCAGGACGTGGCTTTGGGAGGCGCTGGAAGCTATTCAGTTCCGCATTCACGGAAATTCATGCATGGGCAATTGGCGCAGATAATTGTTGAAGGCTGGATAAACGCCCGCATGGATTTTCTCCAATCGGCTATCGCTAATGCTTTCTTTCCGAAGGATTTCCTTCTTCCGCTCGAAGGTCAGTCCGTCGAGTTCGGGGCGTCGCAAGGCGATGATGATTTGGATCGCCTCGCGGAAGGAGTTTGCACGTGGGTCTGCTTCGGAATGGGCAAGAAGCCATGTCATGCGGCGGTCGAACAAATCGCGGTCGGCGGTGTCGAGCAATGTTCTGGAGGTGACGAGGGCAGGGGCAACGCGACCGCCCAGCTTGACCAGCAATTCGCTCATGGGAATTGGACGGTGTGGGATGCATTGCCAAAGGTTTTGATCCCGGCTGACAATGAGAAGCGCGCCATGATCGGCAAGAAATGCGCGAAGGGCGCTCTTCGTAACGGGTTTAAGGTTCCCATCGGGAAGTCGCTCGACGCATGGGATGTCACCGCTGGCAATCTGTTTTCGAAAGTCGTCAAGCGCCCGCAGATTACGCGCCAGCGCTTCATCCGGCTCGGTGAGGATTTCCTCGATTTCCGGTTCATCGCGCACCTTGGCGCGTTTGCGCGCCCATACGAAGGTGCCGCCTGCGGCAAAAAGCAGAACTAAGCCGCCGCCATATGTGATCCGATCCTGATCAGCGATCAGGACCACAGCTAGCAATGCGACCACCAGCGAAGCTAATTGCGCAAGGTGGAGTCCGGTGCGACGTTTGCGTCCGCGCCTCGCCGCTAATGCCATCGCGTCGCGAACGGTATCCGAAATGACGGTTTGCAGGGACGTTCCTGCGGGTTGCCTCAGAAACGCAATGAAGCCGTCCCGAATTCTGACGAACTCGGCGGGGCGAAGAGGAAGCGGCTCTCGCATCTGCTTGTTGGCATAGTCGCGGTGAGGCGAATCTTCAATTCGGAAGGGTGCCAGGCGTCCAATATCGAGGCGTCGGGATGCACCGCGTGGCCTGTGGCAAAAATAAATCTGCACCACCAGCGCACCACCAGAATGAATTTGGCGGCCCCTAGCGGGGTAAAATTATCTGCTAAGTCATTGAAATCTTGGTCGGGACGAGAGGATTCGAACCTCCGACCCCCACACCCCCAGTGTGATGCGCTACCAGGCTGCGCTACGTCCCGACCGGAGGGCGCGCTTTAGAAGGGGTTTTGGGAAGTTGCAAGGGTTTCGATGCGGGCTTTCGCGCCCCATGTACGATTCCCTAATGATATTGCCTCCGACGTTGCATCTGTGGTAGCCGCCCGGCCTTGATAGGCGGGCGCTGCCATGCGGTGCGCGGCCGACAGACACCAAGACGAAAGTCCCACCCATGTTCATATCGACAGCCTTTGCCCAGACCGCTGGCGGGGAAGCCTCCGGCGCCGGAATCCTGGTGCAGATGGCCCCGCTGGTCCTGATCTTCGTGGTCTTCTACTTCCTGCTGATCCGTCCGCAGCAAAAGAAGATGAAGGAGCATAAGGCCAAGATCGACGCGGTGAAGAAGGGCGACCAGGTCGTCACCGGTGGCGGCCTGATCGGCAAGGTCGTGCGCGTCGATGACATCTATGCCGATGTCGAACTGGCGCCGAACATGAAGGTCAAGGCAGTCAAGTCGACCCTGACCGACGTGATCGACCCGACCACTGCCAAGCCCGCGAACGACTGACCCCAACGATGCTCAATTTCTCGCGTGCGGCGGTGATCGCGATCATCTTGCCCTTGTTGATCGGCGTGCTGTGCGCGGTGCCGAGCTTCCTGCCTGATTCCGCCGTCGCCCGGCTGCCCGGCTTCATGCAGACGCGGGTGAATCTTGGCCTCGACCTGTCGGGCGGCAGTCATCTGCTGCTTGAAGCGTCGACCCAGGATGTTGCCAAGCAGCGGCTGGTGAATATGGAGGAGCAGGTTCGCACCGAACTGCGCCGGGCTGACCCACGCATCGCGATCGGCGATATCTCCAGCCGCGACGGGAAGCTGAGCTTCATGGTGCGCGATCCTGCGCAGGTTGATGCCGCCGTAGAGCGCATCCGCCCGCTGACGCAGGGCGCAGGGCTGACCGGCCAGCGCGATTTCGACGTGGCGGTGGTGAACAGCCAGACCGTGACGATCACCCCGACCAATGCGGGCATCGACAATGCGGTCAAGAGCGCGATGGAAGTCGCGACCGAGGTGATCCGCAAGCGCATCGACGAAATGGGCACGCGCGAACCAACGATCCAGCAGCAGGGCAGCAATCGCATCGTCGTGCAGGTGCCTGGCCTGCAAGATCCCAAGGCGCTCAAGGATCTGCTGGGCCAGACCGCCAAGCTGGAATTCAAGCTGGTCGATACGACCGCCAACCCGTCCGAAGTGGCGCAGGGCCGCGCGCCGGTGGGCAGCGAAGTATTGCCTTATCTCGATAATCCGTCGGGCGTGCCGCTGATCGCGGTCAAGCGCCAGGTGATGGTGTCGGGCGAGGATTTGACCGACGCGACGCAGGGCTATGACCAGAATAACCAGGCGATCGTCAACATCCGCTTCAACAGTTCAGGTGGCCGCAAATTCGGGCAGGTGACGTCGCAGAATGTCAATCGCCCGTTCGCGATCATTCTCGACGGCAAGGTGCTGTCGGCGCCCAATATCAACGAACCGATCCTGGGCGGCAGCGCGCAGATCAGCGGCAATTTCACGGTCGAAAGCGCCAACCAGCTGGCGATCGCGCTGCGGTCCGGCAAGCTGCCAGTCGCGCTGGCGGTGGTCGAGGAACGCACGGTCGGACCGGGCTTGGGCGCGGATTCGATTCGCGCGGGCCTGATCGCGTCGATCATCGCGGTGGTTGCCGTGGCGATCTTCATGTTCCTGAGCTATGGCCGCTTTGGCATGTATGCCAATCTGGCGGTCGCCATCAATGTCGCGGTCATCCTGGGCGTGATGGGCATATTGGGGGCGACGCTGACGCTGCCCGGCATTGCCGGGTTCGTGCTGACGATCGGCACCGCGGTCGATGCCAACGTGCTGATCTATGAACGGATTCGCGAAGAGCGGCGGCGTGGGCGCAATGTCGTCCAGGCGATCGAACATGGCTATAAGGAAGCCAGCCGCACCATTTTCGAGGCGAACGTGACCCACGCCATTGCGGGCGGGATCATGCTGGCGCTGGGGTCGGGGCCGGTCAAGGGCTTCGCCATCGTGCTGCTGATCGGCATCGCGACCAGCGTGTTCACCGCCGTTACCTTCACCCGCGTCATCGTCGCCAACTGGGTGCGCCGCACCCGGCCGACGGACATCCATATATGATCGAGGTGACACCCCTCCTTCCGTTCGCCCTGAGCTTGTCGAAGGGCACCACCGAGCATAGCGAGGTGTCTTCGCCTCCGCTCAGACAGGGGCTTCGACTTCGCTCAGCCCGAACGGTATTAGGTCTTAGCGCATGAAACTTCTAAAGCTCGTCCCCGACAATACGAATATCGGCTTCGTCGCGATGCGGAAGTGGGCGTTCGCGCTCACTGCCCTGCTGACGGTGCTGGCGGTCGGCGCTACGGCCTATAAGGGCCTCAACATGGGCGTCGATTTCGTCGGCGGCCTGATGATCGAAGCGAAATTCCCGCAAAATGTCGAAACCGACAAGGTGCGCGCGACCATCGCCTCGCTCAATGTCGGCGAAAGCTCGTTGCAGCAATTCGGCGATCCCAAGACGGTGCAGATCCGTCTGCCTTTGCCCGAACAGGGCGGGGCGGGTGCGGCCAATGCGGTCGTCGAAAAGACCCGCAATGCGATGACCGGGCAATTCCCCGGCGTCACCTTCTCCCGCTACGATACGGTGTCGGGCAAGGTGTCGGGCGAGTTGATCCAGAACGGCATATTGGCGGTCGTGCTGGCTATCCTGGGCATCGCGGTGTTCAGCTGGTTCCGCTACGAGTGGCAGTTCGGCGTCTCGACCTTCGTCGCGATCGTCCACGACGTTCTCATGACGCTGGGTTTCTTCGCGCTGACGCAGTTGGAGTTCGACCTCAATATCGTCGCCGCCGTGCTGACGATCGTGGGCTATTCGATCAACGACAAGATGGTGATCGACGACCGCATCCGCGAAAATATGCGTAAATATCGCAAGATGGACATGAAGGCGCTGATCGACCTGTCGGTCAACGAAACGCTGCCGCGCACGGTGATGACGTCGGTGACGATCATGCTGGCGCTGGGCGCGTTGCTGCTGTTCGGCGGCCACGTGCTGCGCGGCTTCACCGCGGCGATGATGCTCGGCATTATCGTTGGCACCTATTCGTCTGTTTACGTTTCGTCCTCGCTGCTGATCTCGCTGGGCCTGTCGCCTATGTCTTCGGAGAAGAAGGCGGCCAAGGCTAACCTGGCGTCGCAGGCCGAGCGGGTCGGACCACGCGACGACGGGGCCAAGCCCTGAGCGGGGAACGACGCACCGGAATAGAACTGCGCCGCGACGATAGCGGGCAGGGGCCGATCGTCACCGGTTTTGCCGGGCGCGGCTTCCGGGTGCGCGATGATCTGTTTCCGAATGGCCTGTTGCTCAGCCCCACGCGGGCGATGGCGTGGGACGATGCACCGACGGTCGATGCGCTGACGCTGGCGGCGCTGGGTGACCTGCTGGACGGCGATCCGCGTCCCGAATTCCTGTTGCTGGGCACAGGGGCGGGACTGCGCCAGCCACCCCGCGCCTTTGTGCGCGATCTGGAGGCCAAGGGGATCGGCGTGGAGGCGATGGACAGCCGGGCGGCGGCGCGCGCCTGGGGCGTGCTGCGGGCGGAGGAACGGTCGATTGTCGCGGCGCTGCTACCGCTCTGAACCGCGCAGTTGCGGACAGAAAAAAGGGCCGCCCGGTGGGGCGGCCCTTTTTCGTTGGCGGATGGTTGAGATCAGAAGTGGATTTTCACGCCCGCGCGATAGCTTTGATAACTGATGTCCTTGCGCCAGACCGTGGTGTCGACGGTCAGGTTGAGGTCCACAGAGCCGGCCCGTATGGTCAGACCGCCGCCGACTTCGCCCCAATTCTTGTCCGATCCGCCCAGCGCGAACGGCGCGAGGCTGCCGGTGCCGCCGACCAGATTGGCGAGGAAGAAGGCAGGCTGGTCGTTGAACTCATGAACATAATTGGCGGTGAGATAGGGTTTGAACCCGCCGGTGTTCGCCTTGACCGTCGCGCCCAGGCGACCCTGTGCGCTGCGGATCGCATGGCGCTTGATCACCAGCGCGGCATCGCCGCCATATTCGGACAGGTTGCCAGAGCTGATATAGGCACCACGCAGCGCCGCGCGGGGCACGATGCTGAACGCATCGCTGCCGAGTGCCTTGCTGAGACCCAGCTCACCCGACAGCGCCAGTTCCTGGTCGCTGCCATAGAGGGTGTAGGGGGTGATGCCGACTGCGAAGGAGCGACGCGAGCGAGTCGCCATCGTGCCCGCGCTGCCGACCGCATCCAGCTTCAGGCCGCCCAGGTCGAACGCCCCATAGACCGTGCCCTGATAGAGGCGGGCGCGGCCCCAGTCATTGGCCCCCGTATTGCCCTTCAACTCGCTGAAGGAGGCGGCGAGGCCGATGACGCCCGTGTCGCCGAACGCCTTTTCGATGCCGGCCGCCATGTACCAGCCGTCGAACTGGTCGCGGCCCAGTGGCGTGGCGGTCCGCATCGGCGCGCTGTCGCCGTCGATATAGCCGCCCGCCAGGAAGGCGCTGACGTCATCGGGCAACACGCCTTCGCGCGTCATCGTATCGTTGCTGCCGCCCTGCGCCATGCCCAGGTCGATATTGTTGAGGCTGGCGGCGGCCAGTTGCAGCGGCTGGCCAGTCATGGTCAGCGTGCCGCCCATCGCCCCGCCATCGAGCTTCGTCAGGCGGTCACGATAGAAGCGGGCCATATTGTCGTTCAGCACTTCAGACATCGACGTCTTGAGCGTCTCGGTGCGCGGTGCCATCGCCTCGAAGGTCGCTTGGACCCCGGCCACACTCAGCAGATCGGCCTCGCCATAGAGATTGGCATAGTTGGCATAGAGCGGCCGGTTCTGGTCGAGCAGCTGGGCGAAGCTGGTCTGATTGGGCGCAGCGCGGTTGACGACATCGGCATAAAGGCCCGCATCGATCCGCACGCTGACGCTGTTGGGGCCATAGAATAGCACGGGCTTCAACACGGCCGACAGGTTGGTCGGCGTCGCAAAGCTGCCATCCACGCCACCTTCGGCGGTCAGGAAGGTATAGCTGTTGCCATAGCGGATCTTGGTGCCGCTCGCCGCACCGAAGACGACGCGCCCGCCGACCGCGGCGATGCCGTCGATGGGATCACCGACCGCCAGCAGCGATGCATCGCCATCGGCCTGCGCCGCAGTGATCGCTGCAGCGGCCGAAGCCTGCTCCTGGCTACCGCCACCATCGCCGCCGCCATTGCCGGTGTCGGGGATTTCGCCCTCGCCGTCGCCATCGGCTTCGACGAATTGCGTCGCCCGCACCGCCAGCACGTCCGATACGCCATTGGCACCGAGATCGATCTGGAGCGTGCTACCCGACGAGAGCAGCGCATTGCCTTCGATGTTAAGCGTGCCGATCGTGCCGACGCCGCCGGGCGCAATCGTGCCGAGGACGTTGGTGAAATAGGGCGCGCGGAGCGTTCCCTTGCCGGACAACAGCCCGGTCATCAGGAAATAGTCGCCCGGCGTTTCGACCGTGCCATCGACATTCACGACACCGGCAAGGTGGGCAATGTCCATCAGGCTGGTCAAAGATCCGGTGGCCGTGACATCGAGCGCGGCACCTGCGCCCGAAATGGTGAAGCGATCGACGGTGGCGTCCATGTCCAGCGTCGTCTTGCCATTGGCGCTGAGCGTCACGTCATAATAGCGACCGATCACCCCTTGCGAGGCGAGCGGATCGATATTGTTGGGCACGAAGCTGGTCGCGCCGGGCAGGCCGTTGGCCAGCGTCGGCGTTGGCAGGACCGCGGCGCTGACTTCGCCTTCCTGCGCCTCGTGAATCGCGCCGGTCAGCAGCGTGGCGTTGTCGGCATTGGGGCTGCGCTCGGCAATCTCCACCTTGCCCTTATTGTTGCTGACGACGGTCGAGCCCGTGGTCGCGCCTGTCGTTTCCGCAACGACCGGTTCGCCATCGACGATCAGCGTGTCGGTGCCGACATCATAGCAGACATCGTCCGGCCCATCATTGGGCTGGTAGCAGATCTGGCCGAATTTCTGCGTGCTGTCCTGGCCGAACGCGCCTGCGCCAGGCGAGGTGGGAATGCCGTTCACCAGTGCGCCATTGCTGTCGATCACCCGGTAATTGGGGTCGAGCGCGGTCACCCAATGGTCAGCATCGCTCCACAAGCCGTCGCCTGCCTTTGCGGTGGCGTAGCGATAGGGGTTGTTCTGCGCGATCCAGTCCCAGAATAGGTAGAGGGGCTGGTAGAAGGACGAGCCGCCATAGGAGCTTTGCGGCTGTTCGAGGAAATAGCGGCTGCCGCCCGACAGGACGCCGATGATCGTCTGTTCGTTGAAAGCCTGGTTGAGGATCAGCGGACCACCCGAATCGCCGCCAGCGGTGCTGCCTTCATTGGCGAGCGCATCATCCTTGAACAGGTTGAAGTCGAACGGATTTTCACGCTCCGGATCGTCGAAATCGGTGTGATACAGATTTTGCGTATAGCCGCCGGGCGCACCGAACAGGAAGGCGTCGATGTCATCGAGCGAGCCGAGCATCCCAAGGAAGTTTTCCGCCGTCTTGCGCCGGAAGTCGATCCCCAGATTATTGCCCGTCGTCCCGCTGCCGGTACGACCATAGCCAGTGATCGTCACATGATAGCCGGTGCCCGACGTCTCGCTGATCGCCGATGGCGCAGACAGGGCGGAAAAGAGCATCGTCCAGGTCGGCACGTCCGACGCGGGCGTGTCCAGCGTCGCCATCGCTACGTCGCCATAGAGGAAGCTCAAGGCCGGCGGATCGAGCGAGTCGGGATGATAGGCGATATTGTTGACGTTATAGACGCTGAGTGACGTGTTGGTCTGAAAGCCGTTGCTCAGCCAGTCGATCAGGCCCGGACGGGCGTCGTTCTGGAAGGCGAAGGCGACCGGCACGCCGCCGTTGACGGTGCTATAGTCCGGCGTGTCGAGGTCGTTGACGCAGTGGGCGGCAAAGATGACCGTCCGCGGGTTGATCAGCGAACCGGTGCAGACGAAACCATCGGCGCGGTACATGATGCCGACGCCGTTGACGTCGCTGCCATCGATAATGTCGGACGGGGTTTTGCTGTCGTTGGGCACGACGGCGTGGGCCAGCGGCGCGAAGCCCAAAGCGGCGACCGCTGCGGATGCCAGAAGACTGGTACGACCGGCGCGCGCAAGTAAGCGCGCACCATTCTTGCGAATGTGCATGATGGTAACTCCCCAAAGACCTGAAGGGAAGCTATGTCAGCAACAAGACGAACACAATGCGGCAATGTACGAAACTTTCCTTATGTTTCAAAAAGGTCACAGACTGCTGGGACGCGCCGAAAAATCGGAAGTGGAATGGCGCAAATCCGGCATTTTCGGCATAGCGCTATTCGCCGACGCCTACGCGCTACTTCATGACAAAGGCCGTTAACTTTAACCTGGCGCAGCTTTTTGGCGCAGGACGGCCGTCCCTTGCACAACCGCGCTGATCCGCTTAAGCATGAGGGCAAGTTCCGGCTTCCCCACGAAGCTGGCGAAAAACAGAAGTGAGTTTCGGCATGGTGCAGCAAAGCCGCCCATCGCCGCAGAGTTCCGGTCCGACCGGCGGTTTTTCGGGCAAGCGTGTCCGATCCGGTCAGGGCAATGGGAGCAAGGCTGCGGCCATTCCTCCCCCGTCACCATCGCGGGGTCTTGCGCCGCATGGCGCGCGTGAGCGGCGATCCTATGCCGCGATCGACCTTGGCACCAATAATTGCCGCCTGCTGATCGCCAAGCCATCCGCCGATGGCTTCATTGTCGTCGATGCCTTTTCGCGGATCGTGCGGCTCGGCGAAGGGCTGGCATCGACCGGGCGGATCAGCGACGCCGCCATCGATCGCGCCATCGCCGCGCTCTCCGTCTGCGCCGACAAGCTGCGCCGCCGTCATGTGACGCTGGCGCGATCGGTCGCGACCGAAGCGTGTCGCCGGGCGTCCAATGGCAATGACTTCATTCAGCGTGTCTATCGCGAGACAGGCATTGCGCTCGATATCATCACCGCGCAGGAAGAAGCGCGACTAGCGGTGCTGGGCTGTCATGCGTTGCTGGAACCGGGCAATGGCCCGGCCCTAATCTTCGACATAGGCGGCGGATCGACCGAATTGGTGCTGGTCGACTCAAACGGATCGGCAGGGGCGCCCCGGATCGTCGATTGGGTAAGCGCACCATGGGGCGTGGTGTCTCTGACCGAGAGCGAAGCGTTCGATCATGACGATCCTGCTGAGCGACTGGCTGCCTATGACCGGATGCGCGCGCGGGTAAGCGAAGCCTTCGCGCCGCTGGCCCGCCGCTTGCCTCAGGGGGCGGAGGACATCCGCCTTCTCGGCACATCGGGGACGGTGACGACATTGGCGAGCGTGCATCTGAACTTGCCGCGCTATGACCGGCAGGTGATCGACGGGTTGATCGTGCCATGCGAATCGATGCGGTCGATTTCCGAGCGATTATCGACCATGACCCTGATGGAGCGGCAGAAGCTGCCCTGCATCGGCACCGAGCGGGCCGATCTGGTGGTGGCGGGGTGCGCCATATTGGAAGCGATCCTCGACATCTGGCCCGCCGAGCGGCTGGGCGTGGCGGATCGCGGCATTCGCGAAGGCATATTGCGCGGGCTGATGGACCGCGACGGGAGAGTGATGTGAGGGGCGCAGGCGTAGGCAAGGTGCGCGTCAAAAGCGCCAAGGGCAGGACCGCGCAATCGGTTCGCTGGCTCGAACGCCATTTGAACGACCCCTATGTCCGCAAGGCGAAGGCGGAAGGCTGGCGCAGTCGTGCCGCGTTCAAGCTGATCGAACTGGACGAGAAATTCCATTTCGTGAAGGGATCGCGCGCGGTCGTTGATCTCGGCGTGGCACCGGGCGGCTGGTCGCAGGTCGTGCGCAAGCTGGCCCCCAAGGCGACCGTCGTCGGCATCGACCTGCTGCCGGTCGATGCGATCGAGGGGGTGACCCTGTTCGAAATGGACTTCATGGACGACAAGGCGCCCGACATTCTGCGCGAGGCGCTGGGCGATGCGCCCGACCTCATCATTTCCGACATGGCCGCCAATACGGTGGGCCATGCCCAGACCGATCATCTCCGCACGATGGGACTGGTCGAGGCGGCCGCCTGGTTCGCAGTCGAAAATCTGCGCAAGGGCGGGACATTCGTCGCCAAGGTGTTTGCCGGGGGCACCGATGGCGAACTGCTGGTCCTGCTCAAGAAGAATTTCACGACGATCAAACATGCCAAGCCCCCCGCCAGCCGCAAGGGCAGCGTGGAATGGTATGTCGTGGCGCAGGGGTTCAAGGGGCGACCCGATGAACCCGCGCGCGACCGGGCGGGCGATCCCGTAGCAGAATAGCAGCCGGAAGGCTGGCGGGGTGCGGGATAGGAAACGGGGGTCACTTGGTCGCAACGGTATCGACGGTCGCCTATCTGGGGCTGGAAGCGCGAGCCGTCGAGGTGCAATGCCAACTCGTCCCCGGCCTGCCCAATTTTATTGTCGTCGGATTGCCCGACAAGGCGGTGGCCGAAAGCCGCGAGCGGGTGCGCAACGCGATCGCCGCCATCGGCCTGTCGCTGCCGCCCAAGCGGATCACCGTCAACCTCTCGCCTGCCGACCTGCCCAAGGAAGGGTCGCATTTCGATCTGCCGATCGCCCTCGCATTGCTGGGGGCGATGGGGGTGATCGATGCCGAAACGCTGTCGGGCTATGTGGTAGTCGGCGAACTGGGGCTGGACGGGCGCACCGCGCCATCGCCCGGCGTGCTGCTGGCGGCGCTGCATGCGGGCGGGCAGGATATGGGGCTGGTCTGTCCGGTCGCGCAGGGGGCGGAGGCCGCCTGGGCAGGGCAGGTCGAAGTCGTCGCCGCACCTGACCTGCTAAGTCTGCTCAATCATTTCAAGGGCACCTCGGCGCTGTCGCCGCCCCAGCCGGGCGCGGTCGAGGCACCCGTGCGGACGCTGGACCTCAAACAGGTCAAGGGGCAGGAAGTCGCCAAGCGCGCGATCGAGATCGCGGCGGCGGGCGGGCATAATCTGCTGATGGTCGGGCCGCCGGGCGCAGGCAAATCGCTGATGGCGGGATGTCTTCCGGGAATATTGCCTGAACTCACCCCATCCGAGGCGCTGGAAACATCCATGGTCGCGAGCGTAGCCGGGACGCTAGATGGCGGGCGGATCAGCCGGGCGCGGCCTTTCCGCCACCCCCATCATAGCGCGTCGATGGCAGCGCTGGTCGGGGGCGGCTTGAAGGCACGGCCGGGCGAGGTCAGCATGGCGCATCTGGGCGTCTTGTTCCTCGACGAATTGCCGGAATTTCAACGGGCCGTGCTCGATTCGCTGCGCCAGCCGTTGGAAACCGGCGAAGTGACGGTCGCCCGCGCCAATGCGCATGTCACCTTCCCGGCGCGGGTGCAGTTGATCGCGGCGATGAATCCATGTCGCTGCGGCCATCTGGGCGATCCCGCCTTGGCCTGCTCCCGTGCGCCGCGTTGCGCCGCTGACTATCAGGCGAAAGTGTCGGGGCCGTTGCTCGACCGGATCGACCTGCATGTCGAGGTGCAGGCGGTGAGTGCTGCCGATCTGGTGCTGCCGCCCCCCGCCGAAGGATCGACCGAGGTCGCCGCGCGCGTCGCGGCGGCGCGCGATGTGCAGACCAAGCGCTATGCCGGGACGAAAGTGCGGACCAATGCCGAAGTCGATGGCGACGCGCTGGAGGCTTTTGCAGGCCCGGACGAAGCGGGTCGGCAATTGCTGGCCCAGGCGGCCGCCGCGATGAAGCTGTCGGCGCGGGGCTATACCCGCGTGTTGCGCGTCGCCCGAACGATCGCCGATCTGGCCGGCGCCGAGCGGGTCGGGCGGGTGCATGTCGCCGAAGCACTCAGCTATCGCCGCCGCGCGCCTGTGAATTAAGAAGGGCTCAGGGGATCGGCTGGACCGTCAGCAGCGTATAGAGACCGATGGCCGCGCCGCTCGCAACGAAAGCGATGAGAAAACGGCATATATCGGGCCAGAAATCGGGGCGTTCCATGTCGGTCGTCTCCTTGTCGGTGACGATGCGACGGGTAGAAGGACTTGAAACCCGCTTCCAGTGACAAATGACGTTAGGCGCTCTCGTTGGCGATCAGCTTGAGTTCGGCGGCAGGCGCATTGTCCTTATGCGCAAAATGGCCGTCGATCCGGCTACCCGCCTCGATCGTGATGCGCTCATAACGAACATCACCGGTGATCCGCGCGCTGCGCTCGACCACCAGTTCCTCCGCCGTGATCGATCCATCGACAAGGCCTGCCAGGCGCGCACTCTGCGCCGTGACATGGCCGATGATGCGGCTCTCGGCCCCCTGGACCAGCGCGGCGCAGCTAATGTCGCCTTCCACCACGCCATCGACATGCAGATCGACCGACGCGGTGACGTTGCCGCTGATCGTGACGTCGCCGCCGATCAGCGAGAAGGGGGTATTTTTAGCCCCGGTTGCCGACATCGGCGAAACGGGCCTTGGCGATTTGCTGGACTTGGAGAACATCCTGGGCAGCCTCCAGAAAACGGCGAGGGTTGATGGGCCGGTCATTTTGCCGGACCTCGAAATGGAGATGGGTGCCGGTCGAACGGCCGGTCGACCCCATGCCGCCGATCGTGTCGCCCCGCGCCACCGCCTGGCCCACCTTGGCGGCAAAGCGTGACAAATGGGCGTAACGGGTCATCAGGCCGTTGCCATGATCGACCTCGACCACATTGCCATAGCCCTGCCGCTGGCCGACATACCGCACCTTGCCTGGCGCGGCCGCGACGATCGGCTGGCCATGACGGCCGGGGAAATCCATGCCGGCGTGGAAAGCGGCGTGGCCGTTGAACGGATCGCGGCGATAGCCGTAGGAACTGGTTTCCATCGGCGCCATGGTGGGCCTGCCCGACGGGATCGACAACAGGCTGCGTTCCAGAAACTCCATGCGTGTCAGGGCATCGGCCAGATGTTCCAATTCGCCGGTCATGGCACCCTTGCCACCCTTCCACGGAACGAAGGGTCCACCCTGGGCGCGGGCAGCGGTGCGAGCGAGCTGGTCGGGGTTGAGGCCGAAGCTGCGGATCGCCGCCGCTGCCTTGTCCGCGCGACGCTCTACAGCAGCGGTGAGCAGCAGGGCGAAACGGCGCTGGCGTTCTTCCAGCCGCACGAGCGGTGCGGCCTCCGGTGCCATGCTGATCTTGGCGGTCAGCGTCTCCGCCTTGCCGGATGTGTCGGCGGCGGTCGGCGCGACCATGTCCGCGTCCTTGTCACCCTCGCCGCCGAAATGGGTCTTGTAGAGCGTGTCCATGAAGTCCTGCCGGGCTTCCAGATCCTGTGCCAATTCATCGACCGACTGGCGATAGCCTTCGACCTTGTTGGCGGCGGTCGCGATGGATTTGCTCTTGGCGGCGAGCGCTGCGCGCTCCTGCGTCACTGAGGCGCTGTCAGCGATCATCGCCAGCGTCATGCCGCCCCAGCCGACCAGCGCGATCGTCAGCAGGATGAGCGTCGTGAGTTGCAGGCGGCGGGAAATGCGCAGGAACCGGACCTGGCCGCCTGATCGCAGGAAAATCTCCCGCTCTGGGCATAAGGCGGCAAGCCGAGCCCGGAGAGCGGCTGCCCTCGATTTTCGATGATGCGACAATGACGACCCCGTAGCTCTTTTCGAGTCGGGCCGATAGCAAAGCCGGGCCACCCGCGCGAATCCACCGTTACGTAGACGTGCCGAGTCGAGTGATGCGCGCGACTAAATGATCCCTGCGATCTTTTGTTCCCTCATAAATACGATTTTTTGAACCCTCGCCTCAGCCGAGATCGGCCTGCGCCGTCGTCGCGAGCAGGCGGGTGACGGCGGCGGCGGGTATGGCCGGGCTGAAATGATAGCCCTGCCCATAATGACATCCGCCCGCCCGCAGATAATCGACCTGGCGACTATTCTCGACCCCTTCCGCTACCGTGCGGATGCCCAGGCTGAAGGCGAGGTTGAGGACGGTGCGGACGATGGCGGCGTCATCCGGGTCGGTTTCCAGGTCGCGCACGAAACGCTGGTCGATCTTGATGATGTCGATCGGAAATTGTTTGAGATGGGAGAGAGAGGCATAGCCGGTGCCGAAGTCATCGAGCGCGATGCTGACCCCGGCATCGCTCAGTCGGTTGAGGGCGCGCCCGACCCGTTCGGCGTTGCGGCCCAGAAAGACCGATTCGGTCACTTCCAGTTCCACGGTCGACGGCGGCAGGTCGGCATCCGCCAGCCGTTGCAGCAGGCGGTCGGCAAAGGCATCGTCGTTCAGATCCGCGCCGGACCCCTTGAACGCAATGGGGCCGACCGTCACGCCCGCGTCGCGCCAGCGCACGCAATCGGCGATGATGCGGTCGATCATCATCATGGTGATGATGGGGCCGAGTTCAGGATGTTCGAAGGCGGACGCGATCTCGCCGGGCATGATGACCTTGCCGTCCGCGGTCGGGCAGCGGAACAGCGCTTCGAACCCGACGATCGCCCCGCTGTCGAGCGCGATCTTGGGCTGATACCAGGGGCAGGGCCGTTCATGCGCCAGGATATGGCGTGCCCGGTCCAGCATCGCGGCCTCACGCTCCCAGCTTTCCAGCAATTCAGGACCGAACAGGGTTGCGCGGCCCCGTCCGCTATTCTTGGCATGATAGAGCGCGATGTCGGCATGTTTGACCAGGGCAGTGACATCGTCGCCATGGTCGGGGAACAGCGCGACGCCGATGCTCACCCGGCATTCCAGCGGCCGCCCCCGATAGCTGAGCGGGGCGTGAAGATGCTCGGTGATACGCCGCAATATCGGCTGCACCGACTCGGCGTCGGGCAGGCGGGTCAGCAGCACGGCAAATTCGTCCCCGCCCATGCGCGCTACCAGATCGCCGGGGCGCAGCGCGTGCCGCAAGCGTCCGGCCACGGCGCACAGCAGGGCATCGCCAGCGTCATGACCGGCCGTATCATTCACGCGCTTGAACTCGTCCAGGTCGATCAACAGCACGGCCAGTTGCGCCCGCTTGGTCGGCGCAGCGGTCGCCTGCGTCACCGCTGCCATGAAATGCGCGCGGTTCGCCAGGCCTGTCAGCGCATCCGACATCGCCAGCCGTTCCAGATTCTGTTCGATTTCCTTGCGTTCGGTGATGTCGACCACGCTGGTCATGAAGCAGGCTTCATCGTCGATCACGATGGGCCGGGACGACAGCAACGCATTGCGAATGGCGCCATCACCACGGCGCAGACGGCATTCGAAATTATCGATCGCCTCCCCCTGTCGCAGCCGGGCGAACAGATCGTCGCGTACCGGCAAGTCGACATAGGTTTGCTCGACATTGGTCAGCGACACGGGGCCGCCAGCCGCATGCGCTTCCAGCGCGGCGCGGTTGATCCGCACGATGCTGCCGTCATAGCGCGTCACCAACAGCGGCAGGGGAACGGCCATGAACATATGTTCCAGCGTATCCCGGCTGTTGGCCAGAGCGGCCTGGGCTTCGCGCGCGGCGAGGCCGGCCTTCCATTCCTTGCGCTGGAGCCGATTGCCGCGCGCGATCGCGATCCACATGCCGAAATGCAGCATCACCATCGCCAGGATCATGCCAGGCACGGTGGCCGACAGCGGGGCGGGGGTCAGATAGCCGATCAACAGCGCGACGCCGCAGGCCAGCCCGCCACCGACATTGCCGCGAAAGCTGGTCGGCACGACGAGGTAGAAGACCAGCGGAAGCATAACCAGCACGAAGACGGCGATGTCGCTGCGCGAACTGACGAGGAAGGCGACACCGACGGCGATGACCGCCTGCCAGGCAAAGCAGATGCGTTCGACTGCGCGGAAACTGGTCATGCGATGGCTGACCGACAGGCAGGCCAGTGACCAGAGGATGACGACGATGCGCGCTGGCACCGCAACCCAGAAGTGATCGGTCCCGGCAAAGCGCCAGTCGCTCATCAGGAACAGAGTATTGAGGACGGCCGATAGCGCGAACAGAATCTGGGCGTGCCCGCGCGATTCGCGCAAGCGCCCTTCCTGAAAGAGGCGTTCGCGGGCAGGGTCGCAAAATTCACCGGTATAGGGGGAGATGTCCGTCACATTTTGTCCATAGAAACACCATATTGGTGGTTGGCCCGAAAAATAAGCGCGACAGGGTTATCAAAACCCTAACCACGTCGGCGCGAGGCACGGAAAATCACGGCTGTAGCGCCGCCCTGTCGCGACGCTTGACCCTTTGTCCGCACAGGGCTATAGGCCCGGCTGCCCAGCGACCTGTCGCGTCGAGACTCGTCTTTTCTCGCCATTGCTGGGTGCTATTAGAGCTGAACATTGCCGGGTGCTCTTGCGGCTCCAGGGGGGTTTTATGCCCACCGGGGCCTTTGCTGTTTGGATGACGTCTGTTTTCCAAGCGGCTCGCAACACGGGGATGCCACGGTAAAGTAACTGAAAAAGGTGAAGGGCTTCATGCCAACAATCAACCAGCTGGTCCGCAAGGGCCGCGAACCGCAGAAGGCCAAGTCCAAGGTCCCTGCCATGGATGCGAACCCGCAAAAGCGTGGCGTTTGCACCCGCGTCTATACGACGACTCCGAAGAAGCCGAACTCGGCGCTCCGCAAGGTGGCGAAGGTGCGTCTGGTCAACCAGCGCGAAGTCATCACCTACATCCCCGGTGAAGGCCATAACCTTCAGGAACATAGCGTTGTTCTGATCCGTGGCGGTCGTGTCCGCGATCTTCCCGGCGTGCGCTATCACGTTCTTCGCGGCGTTCTGGATACCCAGGGCGTCAAGGATCGTAAGCAGAGCCGTTCGAAGTACGGCGCGAAGCGTCCGAAGTAAGGGGAGACCAAGAATATGTCACGTCGTCGTCGCCCCGAAAAGCGCATCATCCTGCCCGATCCCAAATATGGCGATATCGTGCTGTCCAAGTTCATGAATTCGATCATGCAGGACGGTAAGAAAGCCGTTGCTGAGTCCATCGTCTATGGCGCTCTCGAAACTGTCGAGACCCGCGCCAAGAAGGACCCGATCGGCATGTTCCATGACGCGCTGAACAACATCAAGCCGGGCATCGAAGTTCGCAGCCGCCGCGTTGGCGGTGCGACCTATCAGGTTCCCGTCGAAGTGCGTCCCGAACGCTCGCAGGCGTTGGCCATACGTTGGCTGATCACCGCCGCGCGCAACCGCAGCGAAACCACGATGGCCGCGCGCCTGTCGGGTGAGCTGATGGACGCCGCCAACAATCGCGGCAATGCCGTCAAGAAGCGCGAAGATACGCACCGGATGGCCGAAGCCAACCGTGCCTTCTCGCACTATCGCTGGTAACATACCGCTACTGGTAAAAGGCTGGCGGGCGTTTCCAATGTCCGCTTCGCTGTCCGGTTTCAAAAATTGGTCCGTTCGTCAGGGGTCTCTACCCATGGCGGACGGATTGGTTTAGGGGCCACCCAAGAACTCGAATCCCCAACCGCCGGTGCGCCGGCAACGGAGAAGCATCATGGCCCGCAGCCATCCGCTCGAACGCTATCGTAATTTTGGTATCATGGCGCATATTGACGCCGGCAAGACCACGACGACCGAGCGTATCCTTTACTACACCGGCAAGTCCTACAAGATCGGCGAAGTCCATGACGGCGCTGCGACCATGGACTGGATGGAACAGGAGCAGGAGCGTGGTATCACCATCACGTCGGCTGCGACCACCTGCATCTGGAACGACCACCGTCTGAACATCATCGACACCCCCGGCCACGTCGACTTCACCATCGAAGTCGAACGTTCGCTGCGCGTGCTCGATGGCGCGGTCGCCGCGTTCGACGGCGTTGCGGGCGTTGAGCCGCAGTCGGAAACGGTGTGGCGTCAGGCGGACAAGTATAAGGTTCCGCGGATGTGCTTCATCAACAAGCTCGACCGTACCGGTGCCAATTTCTATTATTGCGTGCAGACGATCATCGATCGCCTGGGTGCCATCCCCGCCGTTCTGTATCTCCCCATCGGTGCGGAGAGCGAGTTCAAGGGTCTGGTCGATCTGGTCGAAAACCGTGCGATCATCTGGAAGGATGAGAATCTCGGCGCTGAATTCTCCTATGAGGAAATTCCCGACGATCTCGCCGACAAGGCTGCTGAATATCGCGAAAAGCTGATCGAACTGGCCGTCGAGCAGGACGACGAGGCGATGGAAGCCTATCTCGAAGGCAATCTGCCCGACGTCGCGACGCTCAAGAAGCTGATCCGCAAGGGCACGCTGGCCCAGTCGTTCGTCCCCGTGCTGTGCGGTTCGGCGTTCAAGAACAAGGGCGTCCAGCCCCTGCTCGACGCGGTCGTCGACTATCTGCCTTCGCCGCTCGACATCGAGGACGTGCAGGGCATCAACCCCGACAACGACCAGCCCGACAGCCGTGCGACCGCAGATGATGCGCCGTTCGCTGGCCTGGCGTTCAAGATCATGAACGATCCGTTCGTCGGCTCGCTCACCTTCCTGCGCGTCTATTCCGGCACCCTGACCAAGGGCACTTATTTGAACTCGGTCAAGGACAAGAAGGAAAAGATCGGCCGCATGCTGCTGATGCATGCCAACAGCCGTGAAGATATCGATGCGGCTTATGCCGGCGACATCGTTGCGCTGGCCGGCATGAAGGAAACCACCACCGGGGATACGCTGTGCGCCGAGCGCCAGCCCATCATCCTGGAGCGGATGGAATTCCCTGAGCCGGTCATCGAATTGTCGGTGGAACCCAAGACCAAGGCCGACCAGGAAAAGATGGGCGTCGCGCTCAACCGCCTGGCCGCCGAGGATCCGTCCTTCCGCGTTTCGACCGATCACGAATCGGGCCAGACCATCATCAAGGGCATGGGCGAGCTTCACCTCGAAATCCTGGTCGATCGCATGAAGCGTGAGTTCAAGGTCGAGGCGAATGTCGGTGCGCCGCAGGTGGCCTATCGCGAATATCTCAAGAAGGCCGTCGACGTCGACTATACCCATAAGAAGCAGTCGGGCGGCACCGGTCAGTTCGGCCGCATCAAGGTGAAGGTCACGCCGGGCGAGCGCGGTGCGGGCATCATCTTCAAGGATGAGATCAAGGGCGGTAATATTCCCAAGGAATATATCCCCGCGATCGAAAAGGGCATGCGCGAAACGGCCGCTACCGGATCGCTCATCGGCTTCCCGATCATCGATTTCGAAATCAACCTGTATGACGGCGCCTATCATGACGTCGACTCGTCGGCTCTGGCGTTCGAAATCACCGGTCGCGCGGCGATGCGTGAAGTTGCGCAGAAGTCGGGCATCACGCTGCTCGAACCGATCATGAAGGTCGAAGTCGTCAGCCCCGAAGAATATCTGGGCGACGTGATCGGTGATATGAACAGCCGTCGTGGCCAGATCCAGGGCACCGACACCCGTGGTAATGCACAGGTCGTCGAAGCGATGGTCCCGCTGGCCAACATGTTCGGCTATGTGAACTCGCTGCGTTCGTTCACCCAGGGGCGTGCGAACTATTCGATGACTTTCTCGCACTATGATGAAGTGCCGCAGAATGTCGCGGACGAAGTCAAGGCGAAGATGGCCTGATGAATTTCCCCGGCCGAGCCGTGCAAGCGGCTCGGTTAGGGGCTGGTAATCTGCAAATTTGCTGCTATGGACGCGCCTTCGCGAGGCGCGGCCGAGCGGTCAGACCCAAGCTGATTTTGATTAGAAGGTAGGATAAAATGGCTAAGGCTAAGTTTGAGCGGAATAAGCCGCACTGCAACATCGGCACCATCGGTCACGTCGACCATGGCAAGACCTCGCTGACCGCAGCGATCACCAAGGTGCTGGCCGAAACCGGCGGCGCCACGTTCACCAGCTACGACAACATCGACAAGGCGCCCGAAGAGCGCGAGCGCGGCATCACCATTTCGACCGCGCACGTCGAATATGAAACCGAAGCGCGCCACTATGCGCACGTCGACTGCCCCGGTCACGCTGACTATGTGAAGAACATGATCACCGGTGCGGCGCAGATGGACGGCGCGATCCTGGTCGTGTCGGCCACCGACGGCCCGATGCCGCAGACCCGTGAGCACATCCTGCTCGCCAAGCAGGTCGGCGTTCCCCAGCTCGTTGTGTTCATGAACAAGGTCGATCTCGTTGATGACGCCGAAATTCTGGAACTGGTCGAGCTGGAAATCCGCGAGCTGCTGAGCAGCTATGATTTCGACGGCGACAACATCCCCGTTATCCCAGGTTCGGCCGTTGCCGCGCTGCAGGACAAGACCCCGGAAATCGGCCATGACGCCGTGCTGAAGCTGATGGCTGCCGTTGACAGCTGGATCCCGCAGCCTGAGCGTCCGATCGACAAGCCCTTCCTGATGCCGATCGAAGACGTGTTCTCGATCTCCGGTCGCGGCACCGTCGTCACCGGCCGCGTCGAAACCGGCATCGTCAAGGTTGGCGAAGAAGTCGAAATCGTCGGCATCCGCGACACCCGCAAGACCACGGTCACGGGCGTTGAAATGTTCCGCAAGCTGCTCGACGAAGGTCGTGCAGGCGACAATATCGGCGCGCTGGTTCGTGGCGTTGGTCGTGAAGACGTCGAGCGTGGCCAGGTTCTGGCCAAGCCCGGTTCGGTCATGCCGCACACCGAGTTCGACGCTGAAGTGTATGTGCTGTCGAAGGAAGAGGGTGGCCGTCACACGCCGTTCTTCGCCAACTATCGCCCGCAGTTCTACTTCCGCACCACGGACGTCACCGGCGAAGTCATCCTGCCTGAGGGCACGGAAATGGTCATGCCTGGCGACAACGTGAAGCTCGGCGTCAAGCTGATCGCGCCCATCGCGATGGACCCAGGTCTGCGCTTTGCCATCCGTGAAGGCGGTCGTACCGTCGGCGCAGGGGTTGTCGGCACGATCTCGAAGTAATATAGGCACCGCAGCGGCGCGAATCGCCTGATTCGCGCCGCTCGGATTTTTACCGCCTCGGATCGTCTTTCTCCGGCTCTAGCGAGCTAGAAGGACAGATTAAGAGGCGGTTGTTTTTTGGCTCTTTCGCATCGGTACAGGAATATGGACAGCAACATCCGCATTCGCCTTAAGGCGTTCGATCATCGCGTGCTTGATCAGGCGACCGGCGACATCGCCGACACCGCACGCCGCACTGGCGCTCTCATCCGCGGTCCCATTCCCCTTCCGACGCGCATCGAAAAGTTCACGGTCAACCGTGGTCCGCACATCGACAAGAAGTCGCGCGAGCAGTTTGAGGTTCGCACCTACAAGCGTATGCTTGACATTGTGCAGCCGACGCCGCAGACGGTCGACGCGCTGATGAAGCTGGACCTGGCTGCCGGCGTGAACGTAGAAATCAAGCTGGCCTAAGGCGAGCAAGTCCCTGCCTTCTGTAACAAGTCGGCAGGGTATCGGGTATTCCGGGAAACCGGAAGCTCACACGACACAAGGGATACCGCACAGCGCCGGGCAACCGGCAAGTCTGTGGTTCTGGTCCCCCGTCGCTGGTCCCGAGAGGGGTTGGCATCCAACCCGGACGGGGTGATCTGCATATTTGGGTTGGCCGCTAGGGAATGATCCCGAGCGGTTTTTTCGTTGGATACGCCCGCCGGCGTCAGTTTCTTTTAAGGCTTAGGCGGGCCTCTATTGGGAGTATGGATCATGCGCACTGGCGTGATCGCTAAGAAAGTCGGGATGACCCGCCTGTTCCAAGAGGACGGGCGTCACGTGCCGGTTACGGTTCTGGCCCTTGAAGGCAACCAGGTCGTGGCTCGCAAGGATGTGGACAGCGACGGCTATATTGCCGTGCAGCTGGGTGCCGGCGTAGCGAAGGTTAAGAATGTCGCCAAGCCGCAGCGCGGTCACTTCGCCAAGGCGGAAGTGGAGCCGAAGGCGCGTCTGGTAGAATTCCGTGTCGCCGAGGATGCACTTCTCGATGTCGGCGTGGAAATCGCCGCGGATCATTTCATCGACGGCCAGCTCGTCGATGTGTCGGGTCACACCCAGGGTAAGGGCTTTGCCGGCGCCATGAAGCGTTGGGGCTTCGGCGGTATGCGCGCTACCCACGGCGTGTCGATCAGTCACCGTGCCCATGGTTCGACGGGTAACCGTCAGGATCCAGGCCGCGTCTTCAAGAACAAGAAGATGGCCGGTCATATGGGTGATCGTGAACGCACGCAGCAGAACCTCGAAATCGTCCGCACGGACGTCGAGCGCGGTCTGTTGTTCGTCAAGGGTAGCGTGCCCGGTGCCAAGGGCACCTGGCTGACCGTCAAGGATGCCGTCAAGGTGCCCCGTCCGGCCGACGTTCCCTATCCCGCCAGCCTGAAAAAGGTTGACAACAGCAACGACAGCGCTCCCGCTGATACCCCGGCTGAAGAAGTCGCGGCAGTGGAAGCGACCGAAGGCCAGGAGGGCTAAACCATGAAGGTCAAGGTACAGACCCTCGACGCAGCGGAAGCTGGCGATCTGGAGCTGAACGATGCCGTATTCGGTGTCGAGCCCCGCGCCGACATCCTGCACCGTGTCGTCACCTGGCAGCTCGAAAAGCGTCGCGGCACCGCCCGCGGCACGCGCGAGCGTAGCGATGTTGCCCGCACGGGTAAGAAGTTCGGTCGCCAGAAGGGCGGCGGTACGGCTCGTCACGGCGATCGCCGCGCACCGGTGTTCATCGGTGGTGGTAAAGCCCACGGTGCCCGCGTTCGTGACTTCAATCCCTCGCTGAACAAGAAGGTTCGCGCGCTGGGCCTGAAGATGGCGCTCTCGTCGAAGGTGAAGGACGGTTCGCTGTTCATCATCGACAGCCTCGACGTAGCCGAAGGCAAGACCAAGGCGCTGGTCGCCAATCTTGCCAAGCTGAACCTGACCAAGGTGCTGTTCATCGACGGCGACGCGGTCAACATCAGCTTCGCCAAGGCGTCGGCCAACATCATCGGCGTGGACTTGCTGCCGGCCGTCGGTGCCAATGTCTACGACATCCTGAAAGCCGACTCGCTGGTGCTCACCCGCGCCGCCGTCGAAAAGCTGGAGGCCCGTTTCAATGGCTAAAAAGCAAGCCGCAACGGTCGACAACCGTCATTATGACGTCGTTGTCGCCCCGCACATCACTGAGAAGTCGACTCTTCTCAGCGAATTCAATGCCGTGGTCTTTAAGGTGGCGGGCGATGCCTCCAAACCTGAGATCAAGGCCGCTGTCGAAGCGATCTGGGGTGTCGACGTCAAGAGCGTGAATACGCTCGTGACGAAGGGCAAGACCAAGAAGTGGAAGGGCAAGCCCTACACCCGCTCCGACGTCAAGAAGGCGATCGTCCGCCTGGCCGAAGGCCAGTCGATCGACATCACCGAGGGAGTGCGCTAACCATGGCGCTGAAGCATTATAACCCGACGAGCCCCGCCCAGCGCGGCCTGATCCTCGTCGACAAGTCCAGCCTGCACAAGGGCAAGCCCGTCAAGGCGCTGACCGAAGGCAAGCGCAAGACCGGTGGCCGCAACAACAAGGGTCATGTGACCTCGCGCGGTATCGGCGGCGGTCACAAGCAGCGCTATCGTATCATCGATTTCAAGCGTCGCTTGTGGGATGTCGAAGGTACGGTCGAGCGTCTGGAATATGACCCCAACCGCACCGCGTTCATCGCGCTGGTCAACTATCCCGACGGTACGCAGGCCTATATCATCGCGCCGCAGCGTCTGGCTCCTGGTGACAAGGTCATCGCGGGCAAGAAGACCGACGTGAAGCCGGGCAATGCGATGGAACTGGGTCAGATGCCGGTCGGCACGATCATCCACAATATCGAGATGAAGCCGGGCAAGGGCGCACAGCTCTGCCGTTCGGCGGGCACCTATGCCCAGCTCGTTGGTCGTGATCGTGGCATGGTGATGATCCGCTTGTCTTCGGGTGAGCAGCGTTACATCCGTTCGGATTGCATGGGCACCATCGGTGCCGTCAGCAACCCCGACAATGGCAACACCAACCTCGCCAAGGCAGGCCGCAACCGTTGGAAGGGCATCCGCCCGCTGACGCGCGGTGTCGCCAAGAACCCGGTCGATCACCCTCATGGTGGTGGTGAAGGCCGGACCTCGGGCGGCCGTCATCCGGTTACGCCCTGGGGCAAGCCGACCAAGGGTGCCCGCACCCGTCATAACAAGTCGACCGACAAGATGATCATCCGGTCGCGTCACGCCAAGAAGAAGAGGTAATCCGCGATGGCTCGTTCCGTCTGGAAAGGTCCGTTCGTGGACCTCAGCCTTCTGAAGAAGGCAGAAACCGCGCAGGAAGCCGGTGGCCGTGCGCCGATCAAGACTTGGTCGCGTCGTTCCACCATCCTGCCCCAGTTCGTTGGCCTGACGTTCAGCGTCTATAACGGCCGCAAGCATGTTCCGGTGTCCGTGAACGAGGATATGGTGGGTCATAAGTTGGGCGAATTCGCCCCGACCCGCTTCTTCCCCGGCCACGCTGCCGACAAGAAGGGCAAGCGCTAATGAGCAAGGAAAAGGCTCCCCGTCGCGTCGCCGACAATGAGGCTCTGGCCGTCGGCACGCAGATCCGTGGTTCGGCCCAGAAGCTGAACCTGGTTGCCACGCTCATCCGCGGCCACAAGGTTGAGGACGCGCTGAACATCCTCGCTTTCTCCAAGAAGGCGATGGCGGTGGACGTGCGCAAGGTGCTGGCTTCGGCCATCGCCAACGCGGAAAACAACCATAATCTGGACGTCGACGCCCTGGTCGTGGCCGAAGCATCGGTAGGCAAGGCGTTCACGCTCAAGCGCTTCCATGCGCGTGGCCGTGGCAAGTCGACCCGGATCCTCAAGCCCTACAGCCGCGTGCGCATCGTCGTGCGTGAAGCTGGCGAAGAAGCGGAGGCGTAAGCACATGGGTCACAAGAGCAATCCGATCGGTCTGCGTCTTCAGATCAACCGCACCTGGGACAGCCGCTGGTACGCCGAAGGCGCGGACTATGGCCGCCTGCTGCTGGAAGATCTCAAGATCCGCCAGTTCATCATGAAGTCGCTACCGCAGGCCGCGATTTCGAAGGTCGTAATCGAACGCCCTGCCAAGCTGTGCCGCGTGTCGGTCTATGCTGCCCGTCCCGGTGTCATCATCGGCAAGAAGGGCGCGGACATCGAAAAGCTGCGCAAGAAGCTGAGCGCGCTGACCACGTCCGACGTGTCGCTGAACATCGTCGAAATCCGCAAGCCGGAAGTCGATTCCAAGCTCGTTGCACAGGGTATCGCTGACCAGCTCGAACGCCGCGTGGCTTTTCGCCGTGCGATGAAGCGGGCTGTGCAGTCGGCGCTGCGTCTGGGTGCCGAAGGCATCAAGATCACCTGCGGCGGTCGTCTGGGCGGCGCGGAAATCGCGCGCGTCGAATGGTATCGCGAAGGTCGCGTTCCGCTGCACACGCTGCGCGCGAACGTCGACTATGCCGAAGCCACGGCGCACACCGCCTATGGCGTGTGCGGCATCAAGGTCTGGATCTTCAAGGGTGAGATTCTGGGCCATGATCCGATGGCCACCGACCGGCTCATGCTGGAGGCTCAGACCTCCGGTGTGCGTCCGGCGCGCTGAACATAAGGTAGGTATAGCGTCATGCTGCAACCGAAGAAAATGAAGTTCCGCAAGACCTTCAAGGGCCGGATCAAGGGCGATGCCAAGGGCGGTTCCGCTCTGAACTTCGGTTCCTATGGTCTCAAGGCCATGGAGCCTGAGCGGATCACCGCGCGCCAGATCGAAGCGGCTCGCCGCGCGATCACGCGTCACATCCGCCGTCAGGGTCGTTTGTGGATCCGCGTGTTCCCCGACGTGCCTGTGTCGAAGAAGCCGGCCGAAGTCCGTCAGGGCAAGGGCAAGGGTTCGGTCGAATATTGGGCTGCCCGCGTCAAGCCGGGCCGCATCCTGTTCGAACTGGACGGCGTACCCGGTCCGCTCGCAGCAGAGGCCTTCTCGCGCGCCGCGATGAAGCTGCCCATCAAGACCAAGGTCGTTGCCCGCCTCGGCGACACCTCGCACCTGGAGGGTTAAGCCATGGCGAACGTTGCTGACCTTAAGACCAAGACGGACGACGAACTGTCGACCGAACTCAACAACCTGAAGCGCGAGCAGTTCAATCTGCGTTTCCAGGCGGCCACCAACCAGCTGGAAAAGCCCAGCCGCGTCAAGGAAGTCCGCCGGTCGATCGCGCAGATCAAAACTTTGCAGACCGAGCGTAACAGCTCGGCTGCGACCGCGAAGTAAAGGAAACACACGATGCCCAAGCGCGTGCTGACGGGAACGGTGGTTTCCGACAAGACCGACAAGACGGTGGTGGTTCGTGTAGAGCGCAAGGTTAAGCATGCGCTCTACGGCAAGATCATTCGCCGTTCGAAGAAATATCACGCCCATGACGAGGGCAATGTCTACAAGGAAGGCGAGACGGTCCGCATTGAGGAAACCGCCCCGATTTCCAAGCTCAAGACCTGGAAGGTCATCGAGCGCGTGGACACCCACAAGTCGCCGGAAGTTGCCGCTTAAAAGCGGAAACCCGGACTTTTGGGGTAGGCTCACTGATTCTTTGGGTCTTATTGCGACGCGGGGCTGGCCTTTTCGATCAGAAGGGGTTACAGGCCCGCGCTTCGCGTAGGACCCGACAGAGTCTTGGCACGAAATTCGGAACCGCTGGGCCAGACCTTTCTGGAGCGTCCCGGTAGGCCAAATAAGAAGGAACCGGATCCATGATCCAGATGCAATCCAATCTTGACGTCGCTGACAACAGCGGCGCCAAGCGCGTCCAGTGCATCAAGGTGCTGGGCGGCTCGAAGCGTCGCTTCGCGAGCGTAGGCGACATCATCGTCGTCTCGATCAAGGAAGCAGCGCCTCGCGGCAAGGTGAAGAAGGGTGACGTGCATCGTGCCGTCATCGTGCGTACCGCCAAGGACGTGCGTCGCGCTGATGGCAGCGTGATTCGCTTCGACGGCAACGCCGCTGTGCTCATCAACAAGAACGAGGAGCCGATTGGCACCCGTATCTTTGGCCCGGTCGTTCGCGAACTGCGCGCCAAAAAGCACATGAAGATCATCTCGCTCGCTCCTGAGGTGCTGTAATGAGCGCTGCCAAGATCAAGAAGGGCGACAAGATCGTTGTCCTGGCTGGCAAGGACAAGGGCCGTACTGGCGCTGTCCTGGCTGTGATGCCCAAGGCCGACAAGGTTCTTGTCGAAGGCATCAACGTGCATGCGAAGCATCGCAAGCCCGACCAGTCGAACCCGCAGGGTGGCATCGAGCGCAAGCCCGCGCCGCTCCACATTTCGAACGTGGCGGTCGCCGACAAGGATGGCAAGCCGACCCGCGTTCGTTTCGAGGATCGCGACGGCAAGAAGGTCCGTGTCGCCGTCAAGTCCGGTGAGGTGCTGTAATGGCCGATAAGTACATCCCGCGCTCCAAAGCGCTGTATGACGCCGAGATCGCCAAGGCGATGACCGAGAAATTCGGTTACAAGAACGTCATGGAAGTCCCCAAGATCGACAAGATCACGCTCAACATGGGCGTGGGCGAAGCGACCCAGGACAAGAAGAAGGTCACGCAGGCCGCTGAGGAAATGGAACTGATCGCTGGCCAGAAGCCGGTTATCACCAAGGCGAAGAAGTCGATCGCGCAGTTCAAGCTGCGTGAAGGCATGCCCATCGGTGCCAAGGTCACGCTGCGCCGCGAGCGCATGTATGAATTCCTGGACCGCATGATCAACGTGGCCCTGCCCCGCGTCCGCGATTTTCGTGGTCTCAATCCGAAGAGCTTCGATGGCCGTGGCAATTATGCCTTCGGTATCAAGGAGCAGATCATCTTCCCAGAGATCAGCTATGACCGTGTCGACAAGGTGCGCGGCATGGACATCATCGTGACCACCACGGCGAAGACGGACGATGAAGCGCGCGAATTGCTGCGCCTCTTCGGCTTCCCCTTCCCGCTCGAAGAGAAGCAGGCGGCCTGAACAAGGTCCCGCTTCTCTCCCAACGCTAAAGCTAAGGAAGAGAACTTAAGTCATGGCGAAACTGAGTTCGATCAACAAGAATGAGCGTCGCAAGAAGCTGGTTAAGAAATATGCCGGCCGTTATGCAAAGCTCAAGGCGATCGCGAATGACAACGCGGCCGATGACAGCGATCGTCTGATCGCTCGTCTGAAGATGGCGGAAATTCCCCGCAACGGCAACCCGACCCGCGTGCGTAACCGCTGCGAACTGACGGGGCGTCCGCGCGCTTATTACCGCAAATTCCGGCTCTGCCGTATTCAGCTGCGCGATCTGGCCAATAAGGGCCTGATCCCCGGCGTCACCAAGTCGAGCTGGTAAGGATATCATCTCATGGCATTGACCGATCCCCTGGGTGATATGCTCACCCGCATCCGCAACGGGCAGCAGGCGAAGAAGGACAGCGTTATGTCCCCGGCGTCCAAGCTGCGCGCCCGCGTCCTCGATGTGCTCCAGCGCGAAGGCTATATTCGCGGCTATTCCGAGGAAGATCTCGGCAAGCACCCTGGCCTGCGCATCGAGCTGAAATATTTCGAAGGGCAGCCTGCTATCAAGCATGTCGCCCGCGTGTCCAAGCCTGGCCGCCGCGTCTATTCGGGTTCGAAAGAACTGCCGGTGATCCGCAACGGTCTTGGTATCACGATCGTCTCGACGCCCAAGGGTGTTCTGTCCGACGCGGAAGCGCGCGACCAGAATGTCGGCGGCGAAGTGCTGGCGGAGGTGTTCTAATGAGCCGCATCGGTAAAAAGCCGGTCGCGATCCCCAATGGGGTGACGGCGACCATCGAGGGCGGGCAGCTCTCGGTCAAGGGGCCCAAGGGCACCCTGGCCATGCCGCTGCGCGACGAGATCAGCTACACGCTGGAAGGCGAAGGCATTCTCGTTCAGCCGGCCAACAAGACCAAGGCCGCACGGGCATTCTGGGGCATGCAGCGCACGCTGATCCAGAACCTGGTCACCGGCGTGACGGAAGGCTTCACCAAGAAGCTGCTCATCACCGGTGTTGGCTACCGTGCGAACTCACAGGGCAAGAACCTGAAGCTGCAGCTTGGCTACAGCCATGACGTCGATTTTGCGATCCCCGACGGGATCGAGATCAAGACCCCGGATAACACCACGGTCGAGATCAGCGGCATGGACAAGCAGCAGGTCGGCCAGGTTGCCGCCGAAATCCGTCGCTGGCGCAAGCCTGAGCCTTATAAGGGCAAGGGCATCAAATATGCCGGCGAGTTCATCTTCCGCAAGGAAGGGAAGAAGAAGTAAGATGGCAAAGCTTTCCCTCTTCGCGCGGCGTCGTCGCCGTGTTCGCACCGCTCTTAAGGCTGTTTCGGGCACCCGCCCGCGCCTGAGCATCCACCGTTCGGGTCGTCACATCTACGCCCAGATCATCGATGACGCTGCCGGCACGACCGTCGCTGCGGCATCGACCCTGGACAAGGACGTGCGCGGCAAGACCGGCGCTACCTCGCAAGCCGCTGCCGATGTCGGCAAGCGCGTCGCCGCTGCGGCGACCGCTGCCGGTGTCACCCGCGTCGTGTTCGACCGTGGTGGCTTCCTGTTCCATGGCCGCGTGAAAGCGCTGGCCGATGCCGCCCGTGAGGGCGGGCTGGAGTTCTGATCATGGCTGACGAAAACACCACCGGCGAAGGCAATCAGCCCGCAGCCGTCCTGGCTCCTGAAGCGACGCCTCAGGAAGTCACCGAAAATCGTGGTCCCGGCCGTGGTCGCGGCAACCGTGGCGGCGGTGACCGCAACCGCAGCGATCGCGGCGGTGGCCGTGGTCGTCGTGACGATCGTCGCGGCGGTAACCGTGACGAAGATCAGGGCGAAGAACTGATCGAGAAGCTGGTCCACATCAACCGCGTCAGCAAGACGGTCAAGGGCGGCAAGCGCTTCGGCTTTGCGGCGCTGGTCGTTGTCGGCGACGGCAAGGGCCGGGCCGGTTTCGGCCATGGCAAGGCGCGCGAAGTGCCTGAAGCCATCAGCAAGGCGACTGCCGCTGCCAAGAAGGCAATGGTTCGCGTTCCGCTGAAGGAAGGTCGCACGCTGCATCATGATGGCCTTGGCCATTTCGGTGCGGGCAAGGTGACGCTGCGTTCGGCGCCTGCCGGTACGGGTATCATCGCGGGTGGTCCAATGCGCGCCGTGTTCGAAAGCCTCGGCGTCGCAGACGTCGTGACCAAGTCGAACGGCACGTCGAACCCTTATAACATGATCCGGGCGACCTTCGCGGCGCTGGGCGAACAGACGAGCCCCAAGTCGGTGGCGCAGCGTCGCGGCAAGAAGGTCGCCGACCTTCTGCATCGCGGTGGAGCCTCGGTCGAGGTCGCGCAGGCTGACGCCGAAGCGATTGTGGAGTAAGCGACATGGCAACAATCAAGATCAAGCAGATCGGTTCGCCGATCCGTCGCCCCGCCGACCAGAAGAAGATTCTGATCGGTCTGGGCCTTGGCAAGATGCATCGCGTGGTGGAACTGGAAGACACGGCGGAAGTCCGCGGTGCCATCAAGAAGCTGCCCCATATGGTGCAAGTGGTCGAGGGCTAAGCCCTTCGATCCGATGAAATGATGCGGGAGAGGGGGAAACCCCTCTTTCGTTTTTTTGACGGTCGGGCTATCGGCCCGGCCTCTTTAGGTTCCCACTGGGGACAGCGCGAACAAAGCGAAAGCGAGTGCACGATATGAAACTCAATGACATCCGTGATAATGATGGTGCCCGCAAGGGCCGTATGCGCGTCGGACGCGGCATCGGTTCGGGCAAGGGCAAGACCGCTGGCCGTGGCCAGAAGGGCGCCAAGGCGCGTTCGGGCGTTGCCATCAACGGCTTCGAAGGCGGCCAGATGCCGCTCCACATGCGCATCCCTAAGCGCGGCTTCAACAACATCTTCGCCAGCGATTTCGCGATCGTGAACCTGGGTGCGGTGCAGAAGGCGATCGACGCCGGCAAGCTGGACGCCAATGCGACCATCGACCATGCCGCGCTCAAGGCCGCTGCGCTTGCCCGTGGTGGCAAGGATGGCGTCCGTCTGCTCGCCAAGGGCGAACTGACCGCCAAGGTCAGCTTCCTCGTCTCCGGCGCGTCGAAGGGTGCGTTGGAAGCCGTCGAAAAGGCCGGTGGCAAGGTCGAAGTGATCGAAGTCGTCGCGGCCGCCGACAAGGCGAAGGCCAAGAAGGGCACGGCGTTGGCCGCTGCCAAGGCTGCCCGGAAGGCGTAAGCCGCAGTCTCAGACTTGCAAGCACGGCCCCGCTGCCCGATATGGGTTGGCGGGGTCATGCGTATCGGGGGACTGTCTTTGCCACTTGGTATGGCAACTCCCCGTTCGACACGTTGAACCCGTCCCGCTAAGGGATGAGCGATTCCGCACCGGGGCTTGATGCCTCGGCAAGAGTGATTTGAAGGGCAGCCACCATGGCATCGAGAGCCGACCAGCTCGCATCCAATCTGAGCCTCGCGAAATTCAGCAAGGCCACCGACCTCAAGAAGCGCTTGTGGTTTACGCTCGGCGCATTGATCGTGTTCCGATTCCTCAGCTTCGTGCCGATGCCCGGCATCGATCCGACCGCTTTGGCCGGCGCGGTGCAGAATACGCGCGGCGGCGTTCTCGACATCTTCAACACCTTTTCGGGCGGTGCGCTGGAGCGTGCGAGCCTTATCGCGCTCGGCATCATGCCCTACATCACCGCGTCGATCGTGGTGCAGCTTGCCTCCTCGCTCTCGCCAAAGCTGGCGGCGATCAAGAAGGAAGGCGAAAGCGGCCGCAAGCGACTCAACCAATATACCCGCTACGGCACGGTGTTCCTGGCTGCGGTGCAGGGCTATTTCGCCGCCGTCGGCTATGAGACGCAGGGTGCGGCCGTGGTCGATCCCGGCATGGTGTTTCGCGTGTCGGCGGTCGTGTCGCTGATCGGCGGCACCATGTTCCTAATGTGGCTCGGCGAACAGATCACCTCGCGCGGCATCGGCAATGGCGTGTCGCTCATCATCATGGCGGGCATCGTTGCGCAGTTGCCGGTGACGTTGAGCAACCTGTTCAAGTCCGGCAGCGAAGGCACGATTTCGGGCCTGCTCATCTTCCTCGTGATGGTCATGGCGATCGGCCTCATCCTGCTGATCTGTTTCATGGAGCGGGCGCAGCGCCGGGTGCTGATCCAATATCCCAAGCGTCAGACCCGTCAGGGATTGATGCAGGCGGACCGCAGCCATTTGCCGCTCAAGGTCAACACCGCAGGCGTTATTCCGCCGATCTTCGCCTCGTCGCTGCTGCTGATGCCGCTGACCATCTCGCAGTTTGCGGGCCAGACGGTCGCGGGCGAAAGCCGGTGGGGCGATTTCGTCCTGACGCTCAACCAATATCTCTCGCACGGCAGCCCGGTCTATATGGGGCTTTATGGCCTGGGCATCGTCTTCTTCTGCTTCTTCTACACCGCTGTGGTGTTCAACCCGGAAGAGACGGCCGACAATCTCAAGCGCAATGGCGGCTTCATTCCCGGCATCCGTCCGGGCAAGAATACCGAACATTATCTGGATTATGTGCTGACGCGCATCACCGTGATCGGCGCCGCTTATCTGGCGTTCATCTGTCTGGTGCCGGAATTTGCCATCGCCAGGGCGGGAATTCCCTTCTACCTTGGTGGGACTAGCTTGTTGATCGTGGTCAATGTTACGGTCGATACCGTGACCCAGATTCAGAGCCACCTGCTCGCCCATCAATATGGCGATCTGATCAAGAAGGCGAAGCTCAAGGGCCGCCTGCGCTAAACGCGGCCCGGACGCTGGGCGCACAATAGGGGAGAATGCGCGCGATGAACATCATTCTGCTTGGCCCTCCGGGGGCCGGCAAGGGGACGCAGGCCAGTCGCCTGGTCGAGGACCGCGGCATGGTGCAACTGTCCACGGGCGACATGCTGCGCGCGGCCGTCAAGGCAGGCACGCCCGTCGGGCTGCAGGCCAAGGCGCTGATGGAAGCGGGTGCGCTCGTGCCCGACGATGTCGTATCCGGCATCATCGGCGAAGCACTGGATGCGCTTGCCGCTGATACCGGCGTTATTTTCGACGGCTATCCGCGCACTGAGGCGCAGGCCCATTCGCTCGATGTCCTGCTCGATGGACGCGGTCGCTCACTCGATCATGTGATCGAACTCGACGTCAATGAGGATGCGCTGGTCGAACGGATCACCGGTCGCTTCACCTGTGCCAATTGCGGCGCTGGCTATCATGATGTCTTCAAGCTGCCCAAGGTCGAGGGCGAATGCGACAAGTGCCAGAGCCACGAGTTCAAGCGCCGTCCCGACGACAATGAGGAAACGGTGCGCACGCGCATGGCCGAATATCGCGCGAAGACCGCACCCATCCTGCCCATCTATGAAGCGCGCGCGATTGTGTCGCGCGTCGACGGCATGGCCGACATGGATGATGTGACCAGCGCCATCGCGGCGATTCTGGACGGCGACGCCGCCTGATATAGCGCGCTACGGAAAAAAATGACCGACAGGGGCGGGTATGGCGGTGGCCATGCCTGCCCCTTTTGGCTTCATGGTGTCGATGACGAGGGTGTGGTGTACCATCCACCCATGGCCGTTAAGCATATCTGCCTTAACGCAACGCGATGCAGCAAAAGACCAGCAATAAAAATCAGGCTTTCATGGGCCGATTAACCACGATCTTGCCAGATTTATGTCTCCTATGTTGCTATAGCGGGCTGTGACTGGATCATCCCCCAAACGCGCACGGTTAACGGAACTGGATGCGCTGCGTGGCATAGGCGCGCTGTGCGTGCTGATCTTCCATTATTCCACGCGCTTCCACGAACTCTTCCCCCAGGCATCGCATGTGCCGTTCAGTTTCCCCGGCGGCAATTATCGGGTGCTGCTGTTCTTCACTATTTCGGGCTTTGCGATCTTCTTCACGCTCGATCGGATCGGGTCGGTCGCCGACTTCGTGGTCAATCGCTTCGCCCGGCTCTATCCCGCCTATCTGGTGGCGATGCTGGTGACGCTGTCGATCGAATATCTCGCCCATGCGACGCAGCTTCTGATCGGGCCAGGCGCGATCCTCGCCAATTTCACCATGTTGCAGGGCTTTGCCTTCCTGCCCGAAGTGGATGGCGCCTATTGGACGTTGACGGTGGAGATCGCCTTCTACGCCTGCATGATCGGCCTGTGGAAATTCGCGGGTTTGAAGCATCTGGAGCCGCTGCTCCTGCTATGGCTGGGCGTCCGCTGGCTCTACGCCTTATGGCCCGACATGCCGGAGCGGATCATCATGCTGCTGGTGCTGCGCTATCTGCCCTTCTTCGTCATCGGCATGCTGTCCTACCGTGTCTGGGCGGGACGGCGCAGTTGGCGGCAGCAGGCACCCTATGCTGCGCTAGCGCTGGCGTCGGTCGCGACGATGGAGACATGGGACGTGACCATCGTCGCCTGCATCCTGCTGGCGTCCTTTGCGGCGCTGATCGCGGGGCGGCTGCATATATTGCGCATCCGCCCGCTCATCTGGCTCGGCGGGATCAGCTATTCCTTCTACCTCATCCACCAGCATGTCGGTTTCGTCGTCATGCTGGAACTGGCCAAGGCAGGCTATAGCCCCTGGATCGGCTTCTTCGCCGCCTTCGCGGTCGCATTGACACTCGGCACGCTGATCAACCGCGTGGTGGAGCGACCAGCCGGAGAAGCGATATTGGCCTGGTGGAAGCGGCGGCGTGCGCTCCAGCCAGCCGCCGTGCAACCGGCATGAAAAAGGCGGCGCTGGCCCATCCAGCGCCGCCCCTTCGACTAACCCGTTCGACTTACTGCGCGACGGGCGCGGCGGCCGCGGCATTTTCCGGCAGGCCGCCCATCTGCGTCACCATCTTGGTATAGGCGTCCAGATAGGCGAGCACGATGACCTGGCCGATGTCGGTATTTTGATAACCGCCACCGCCGACCGCCGCCAGGCCGCCCATCCAGCCCAGGCCGCCACCGCCGCCGAAGCTCAGGTCCGACTTGCGGAAATAGCCCTCTGCCATCACTTCTTCTTCTGTCGTGCGCGCGTTGACGACGGAGAGCATGACATTGGCCTCGCTCTTCTTGACCGAAATGCCGCCCAGCAGGGCCCCGCCGATGCGGCCGCCCAGCATCCCGCCCAACATGCCGCCCAGCGCGTTGCCGCCGCTATTTTTGTTGGTGGTAACGATGTCGGGCTGGATGAAATAATCCGCCGCCTTCACCTGCCCCCGGCCCAGGTTCGACCCAGCCTGCAACTCGCCGGAACGCGCCATGGCGCGTTCCAGATTGCGGCTGGCCATCGACCGGCCGCGATTGACCAGGCCGAAACAGCCCGATTGCTGCACGAACAATTTGATGATCGCTTCGGGGCTGCCCAGGCTCAATTCCCGCCACCACTGATTGTCCGGCTCGACGATCGCCGCCGTGCCGATGCGCTTGGTGCAGCGGGGAATTTCCATCTGTTTCTTGGTTTGGGCCTGGCGGCCGGACGACCCCTTGTCCTTGGCCATGGCTTGCGGGACGACCAGGGCAAGGCAGGCCGTCGCCGCGGTCAGCATTTTCAATAGACGCATTATCAGAACCCCGTTTGTTGCTTGCTTTGAAACTGTGCAGGCGACCCTGATATTTTGCGACCAGCCTATCACAGCCGCCTTGGCCTTCCAAGCATGGGTACGCAGGCGTAACACTCTTTGTCATCCATCACGCCGCCCCTCGTGATCCTACTGACAGCGCGTGCAATCGCTGCTATCGGGCGGCGATGACCGAGCTTTCGCATATCCGTAACTTTTCCATCATCGCCCATATCGACCATGGCAAGTCGACCCTGGCCGACCGTCTCATCCAACGCACCGGCGGCCTGACCGACCGCGAGATGAGCGCGCAAGTCCTTGATAATATGGATATCGAAAAGGAGCGCGGTATCACGATCAAGGCGCAGACGGTGCGCCTGGATTATGTCGCCAAGGATGGCCAGACTTATGAACTGAACCTGATGGACACGCCGGGGCATGTCGACTTCGCTTATGAAGTCTCGCGCTCGCTGGCCGCATGCGAAGGTGCGTTGCTGGTCGTGGACGCGGCGCAGGGCGTGGAAGCGCAGACGCTGGCGAATGTCTATCAGTCGATCGAGCATGATCATGAGATCGTGCCGGTCCTCAACAAGATCGACCTGCCCGCCGCCGAACCCGAAAAGGTGCGCAAGGAAATCGAGGACGTGATCGGCCTCGATGCGTCCGAAGCGGTGTTGGCGAGCGCCAAGTCGGGCATCGGCATCGACGAAATCCTCGAAGCCATCGTCAAGAAAATCCCCCCGCCCAAGGGCGACCGCAACGCCCCGCTCGAAGCGATGCTGGTCGATAGCTGGTACGACCCTTATCTCGGCGTCGTCATCCTCGTCCGCGTCGTCAATGGCGTGATCAAGAAGGGCCAGGCGATCAAATTCATGATCGGCGGCACTGAACATCTGATCGACCGGGTGGGCTGCATGCGCCCCAAGATCGAGCAACTGCCCGAACTGGCGGCGGGCGAGATCGGCTTCATCACCGCGCAGATCAAGGAAATCGCGCAGACCCGCGTCGGCGACACCATCACCACGGTCAAGAATGGCGCGACCAAGCCGCTGCCGGGCTTCAAGGAAGTCCAGCCGGTGGTATTCTGCGGCCTGTTCCCCGTCGATGCCAACGACTTCGACAAGCTGCGCGACTCGATCAGCAAGTTGCGCCTCAACGACGCCAGCTTCTCCTTCGAAATGGAAAGCAGCGCGGCGCTCGGCTTCGGCTTCCGCTGCGGCTTCCTGGGGCTGCTCCATCTGGAGATCATTCAGGAGCGGTTGACGCGCGAATATGATCTCGACCTCATCACCACCGCCCCGTCGGTGGTGTACAAGATCCAGCTGACCTATGGCGCGGGCGAGATCGAGCTGCACAATCCCGCCGACATGCCCGACCCGACCAAGATCGACGAGATCGAGGAGCCGTGGATCGAGGCGATCATCTATTGCCCCGACGAATATCTCGGCTCGATCCTGAAACTCTGCCAGGACCGGCGTGGCATTCAGAAGAACCTGACCTATGTCGGCGGCCGCGCGCAGGTGACCTATGAACTGCCGCTCAACGAAGTGGTGTTCGACTTTTACGATCGCTTGAAATCGATCAGCCGTGGCTATGCCAGTTTCGACTATCACCAGATCGGCTATCGGACGGGCGATCTGGTCAAGATGAGCATCATGGTCAATGCCGAACCCGTCGATGCGCTCAGCATGATCGTCCATCGCGGCACCGCCGAATCGCGCGGTCGCGGCATGTGCGAACGGCTCAAAGACCTCATCCCCCGCCATTTGTTCAAGATCCCGATCCAGGCGGCGATCGGCGGCAAGGTGATTGCGCGCGAGACCATCGCGGCGATGCGTAAGGACGTCACCGCCAAATGCTATGGTGGCGACATCAGCCGCAAGAAAAAGCTGCTCGACAAGCAGAAGGAAGGCAAAAAGCGGATGCGCGAATATGGCAGCGTCCAAATCCCGCAGGAAGCCTTCATCGCGGCGCTGCGCATGGGGGATGAAAATTGAGCGGGTCCGACGAAGATTATGTGTTCGACGAGGCATCGGGCGAGTGGGTGCCTGCGTCGCAATTGACCGAGGCAGGCGATGCCGCCGATGCGGTCGAAGTCCGCGATGCGGTGGGCAATTTGCTGGCCGATGGCGATCAGGTGACGCTGATCAAGGATCTGGTGGTCAAGGGCGCGGGGCAGACGCTCAAGCGCGGCACGCTGATCAAATCGATCCGCCTGACCGGCGACGCGCAGGAAATCGATTGCCGCCATGACGGGATCAAGGGCTTGGTGCTGCGCGCGGAGTTCGTGAAGAAGCGATGAGCGGCGCGCCTGTCCGTCCCGCGTCGCTGGCGCAGATGGTGCCGATCGCGGGGCAGGTGGCACGGATCGAGCGGGCGGCGGCGTTCCTGGCCAATGGCATGTCGCTCGGCCGTTGCCCGGATGCGGCCGATGACCGACGCCGCGCCATGCCCGCCAAGATGATCGGCAATGGCCTGCGCGAACTCGACTTGTTTCTGACCGACCTGATCGCCGAAGCGCGACGGATCGACCGGCTGGGGGCGGGGGCAGGGGATGATCCCGGCGTGCGGCCGAGCAGTCGCCTTTCCAGCGCAGCCGAGGCGTGGCATCGGGCGGGGCCGCAATTGGGACTGAAGGACGAGGGGCGCATGGCGCTGCGCGGCCTGCGCGCGGCGCAAAATCGCCTATGTTTCGGCCGGTTGCGTCGGGCCGACAGCGAAGCGGCGATGCAGCGGGCTTGCGCCGACTATGCGCGGTTGGCGGGCGATGTGCTGGCGGCGGTGCAGGCGCGCCGTTCAGGCGACGGCGGCGTAGCGATCGCGGCCGGGTAACGTCACGTTCGGTAGGCTCTTGAAGCCGGGCCGGGCCAGCAGATAGCCCTGAATATAGCGAACGCCCATTGCGCGTAGCGCTTCATATTCGCCGACCGTCTCAATCCCTTCGGCAATGACGATGATGCCCAGCGATTGGGCGATGCGCAGCACGCCCTCCACGATCATCCTGCGCGGCAGGCTGGTCTCGAGACCCCGGATCAGGTCCATGTCGAGCTTGATATAGTCGGTCTGGAATTTGGCCAGCAGCCCCAGGCCCGCATGGCCTGCCCCGAAATCGTCGATCGCGGTGCCAAACCCCATTTTGCGGTAGGAATCGATGATGGTCCCGACATGGTCGGAATCGACCATCTCCTCATTTTCGGTGAATTCGAAGATCAGGCGCTCGGTCGGAAAGCCGGTCTTCTGCGCGGTCTTCAGGGTCAGTTGGATGCAGGCGACGGGCGAATAGACGGCATTGGGCAGGAAATTGATCGACAGCTTCGCGTCAGTATCAAGAATGCCTGCCGCGACAGCGCCCTCGATCGCCGCCACGCGACATTGCTGGTCGAACGCATAGCGATTTTCCGGCGTGACTTCCGCCATGACCTCGCCTGCGCCTTCGCCATTGGGGCCGCGCACCAGTGCTTCGAACGCGAAAGGCCGTCCCGTCTGGATGTCGACAATGGGTTGGAACGCCATTGCAATGTCGAATTGATGGGCTTGCGACCGGCAGCCCTGGCATCCTGTCTGCACCAAACGTCCTCCTACAACTGAAGGCGTAACCCGGCAGATGCTAACAGCCTGTAAACCCTGCAACTCGTGCGACCGCTTTTGCGACGGACCGAGTGGGAAGGGGGATATGGCCTATGTCAGCGTCAGGTCGCGCACCAGTCGATCGGCGCGGCGGACCAGGGACTGGCATGACCCTTTAGGATCATGATCTCGCCAAGCGACACCTCGTCGCGGGTCAGCCTGCGCGCGGCAGGGTCGGCGTCGGTGGGGTCAGGCTGAGCGTCGAATCGGCCGCCGTTGAGAAGGGCGAGCAGGGCCATCCGGCCCCGCTGCGCTTTTTCCGCTTCTTCCGGGCAACGGGCACCATCTTCGGCGGGCACGCGGATGTCGGACAGGCGATAGCGGCGACCTTCATAGGCGTAGCTGTTGGCAGTCAACACGCAGGCCTCGCCGTTCGGGTCGTCGCAGGCGGTAAAGGACGCGCTGATGCTGGTGGGCGTGTCGTCTGCTGCGCCGTTGCCGCCTCCCGGCAAAGCGTCCTTGAGCAGAAAAACGGCAAGCCCGGCGATGGCGAACGCTACGAGCAGCAGTCGCGCCGGCACGATCCGGGCGGGCCGCTCCTGCTTCTCATGCAGCCAGCGGTGGTCCCTGTCCGGGCTGCGATCCTCGATATCGTACAGATTGCGTGCCATGGCCGCTCCTACCTTCCGACATCCTCTAGCAGGATGCGGACGAATATTTGGTTAACCAAAGCATTGGCGCGGTGCTTGACGGAGCGGGGACGGCATGGTCAAACCGCGCCGGTTCACACGCAGGAGGCGGCATGAGCGACACCTGGCTGTATGACGAAAACCCCGCCATGTTTCGGGCGCACCCGCTGCTGTTCACGCTGCTGCTGTTGTCGGTGGTCGGCATCCTGGTGATCGCTGTCTGGTGGGTCATGCACAAGGGCGAACGGCTGGCCTTGTCCGAGCGCGAGGTGCTGCTGGAACGCGGGCTGCTGTCCAAGCAGCGGACCGAAGTGGCGCTGGGCAGCATCCGCAGCGTGCGGATCACGCAAAGCCTGGGCCAACGCCTCTTCGACGTCGGCCATGTCGAGATGTTCAGTGCCGGTGACGTAGCGGAAATCGCGATCAAGAACATGCCGCGCCCTGGCCGCATCCGGGCGCTGGCGGCCGCCCGCAACCTCGACCTTTTGCCGCAACGCTAGGGCATATTGCACGCCGCGCTTGACTTGCGCGCAAATATTCCAACGATAGCAACCACAAGGGAGCCGCATCAGAGCATCCCCGCAGGCAGGATGGACGCCAGAAAGGACCGCCGGTCGCATCATGCGGCACGGCGCTCATAAAGGGGTGCTCTGCATGGTAGGCCTGCGCGTGATGCCTTCATTGCCGGATTTGACCGCCGAGCAGCGCGCGGACATCCGTCAGGCGTGCGGCTTTGCCTGCGTGCGCTGCGGCGTCACCCTCTATCGCTATCTGGGATTGCCCGACGGGCCGGGTGCCACATTGCTATGCCCGACCTGCCACGGGCTTGTCGAGGAAGGGCGGCTCACCCCGACCCAGGTCCATAGTTTCCACGCCAATCCCGTGGTGCGCCAGCGGCATTTCGCACGCGACCGGCTGCCCTTTTCCTCTGAACTACCCCACCTGATCGTCGGCGGATCACGGGTGCTGCGCGATACCCCGATTCCGATCACGCTGGAAGGCGAACCGATCCTGATCTTCGCCCCGCCCCGCCGGATCAATGGCGCGACTCGTATTAGCGTGCGATTGGGCGGGCCGGACGGCGAGCCGGTGCAGGTGATCGATGGCAATGAATGGCTGCCGACCGATGGCAGCTGGCACTTCCTGCTCCGCGGCGATCGCTATTCGATGATGGCGGCGCGGGGCGACGGGCTGGCCGTGCTGCGCATCGTGACCCGCAATCGGATCGCGGTCGAGCATCTGCGCACGACGATCAAGGGGCGGCGGCTGGAAGTGACGCCCGACTGGCTGGAGATTGACGGCAAACGCTATATCGACCGGATCGGCAGCGGCACGCTCATCGGGCTGGAACTGTGATCGCGCTTTGACAGGCGCGCGCCCAACCGGCAGGGCGGGATCATGCAATTTGCCCATTTCGATATCGACCATTTCCTGCGCACCCATTGGCAGAAGACACCGGCCCTGATCCGCAATCCGTGGACGGCATGGCGCAATCCGCTGGAGCCGGACGAACTGGCGGGCCTGGCCTGCGAGGAGGGGGTCGAATCGCGCCTCGTCATGGCCGCGGGCGACCGGCTGGCGATGGAGAGCGGGCCGCTGCCCGAAACCCGCTTCGGCGATCTGGGGCGCGACCGCTGGACCTTGCTGGTGCAGGCGGTGGACCAGCATGTGCCCGACGTCGCCGCGCTGATCGCCCCCTTCCGCTTCGTGCCCGACTGGCGGATCGACGATGTGATGGTCAGCTATGCCAGCGATGGCGGCGGCGTGGGCGCGCATTTCGATCAATATGACGTGTTTCTGGTGCAGGGCCTGGGCCGCAGGCGCTGGCGGGTGGGGCCGCGCTGCGACAGCGCCACGCCGCTGTTGCCGCATGACGACCTGCGCCTGATCGCCGATTTTCAGGCGACCGACGAATGGGTGCTGGAACCGGGCGATATCCTCTATGTCCCGCCCTGCTTCGCGCATGATGGCGTCGCGGTGGGCGATGATTGCATGACCTATTCGATCGGCTTTCGCGCACCATCGCGCGCCGAACTGGTCGAACATTGGAGCGAACATCTGGTCGATGCCTTGCCCGACGAGGATCGCTATGCCGACCCGGATTTGGTGCGGCAGGCGCATCCCGGCGAGATCGCCGCCTCGGCGACCGACCGGCTGCACGGGCTGGTGCTGGAAGCGCTGAGCGACCGGGCGACCTTCGCCCGCTGGTTCGGCGCGTATAGCAGCCAGCCCAAATATGCCGACACCGATTGGCAGCCCGAAGAACCCGCTGACGTCAACATGGCCCGCGCACTGATCGCGGCGCAAGTGCCGCTGTGCCGCAATCCCGCCAGCCGCTTCGCCTTCATGGCGCAGGCGGACGACGCCGTGACCCTGTTCGTGGACGGGCAGAGTTTCGATTGCGTCGGGGATGGCGCGCTACTGGCGCGTGCCTTGTGCGGCCGGGGCGATCTGATGGTCGATCCCGCATTGGCCGGGTCCGACACGGCGCTGACGCTGATCGCGGCGCTGATCGACCAGGGCAGCGTTGCCTTTGACGAGGGGGAATGACGACGATGACGCTGATCCTGTTCAACAAACCCTTCAATGTCCTGTGTCAGTTCACCCCGGAGCCGAACGGCCCGGAGCGCCCTACGCTCAAGGATTATATCGACGTGCCGGGCGTCTATCCCGCCGGGCGGCTGGACACGGACAGCGAAGGGCTGTTGCTGCTGACCGACGACGGGCGGTTGCAGGCGCGGATCGCCGACCCGCGCTTCAAGATGCCCAAAACCTATCTGGCGCAGGTAGAGGGCGAGCCTGACGAAGCGGCGCTCGACACGCTGCGGCGCGGGGTGACGCTCAAGGACGGGCGGACATTGCCGGCCGAGGTCGAGCGGATCGATGACCCAGCGCTGTGGCCGCGCGATCCGCCGGTGCGCTTCCGCAAGACCGTCACCGATTGCTGGATCAGCCTCACCATCCGCGAGGGCAAGAATCGACAGGTGCGGCGCATGACTGCGGCGGTGGGGCATCCGACGCTGCGCCTGGTGCGCTGGCGGATCGGGGACTGGACACTGGAGGGCGTGGAGCCCGGAACATGGCGGGACGCGGGCTAAGCCTGTAGGATGCCTACGGTGCGTAGGCACCGATATTCACCCTCTTAACCGAACAGGATTATGCATGGGGCAGGATCAGGGGCGCGTCGCGATCATCGGCGCTGGCCATGTCGGCGCGACCACGGCCTATGCGCTGATGCTGCGCGCCTTGTTTCGGGAAATCATCCTGATCGACAATGATGCTGCGCTTGCGGCGGCGGAGGCGGCCGACATTACCGACGCTGGCGGACTGGCGCGTCCCGCGATCGTGCGGGCGGGCGACTATCAGGATGCCGCATCGGCGCGGATCGTCATCCTGACGGCCGGGGCTGCGACCAAGGGCGACGAAAGCCGACTGTCGGTTGCTGGGCGCAGCGCCGATATCGTGCGCAGTTGCGTGGGCCAGTTGATGGCGGCCGGTTTCGACGGCATCATCCTGGTCGCGGCCAACCCTGTCGATGTCATGACGATGGTTGCGCAGCAGGAAAGCGCGCTGCCCCATGCGCGCGTGATCGGCACGGGCACCTTGCTGGATTCCAATCGCCTGCGCGCGCTCCTCGCCCGGCAGTTGGCGATCGCCCCGGCCTCCATCGACGCCATGATCCTGGGGGAGCATGGCGACACATCCTTTGCCGCGTTGTCGATCGCGACGGTCGGCGGCACCCCGATCGCTCGATTTGCGGCGGATGCCGGGCCCATCGCACCGGAATCCCTGAACCAGCAGGTTCGCCAGGCGGCCTATCGGATCATCGAGGGCAAGGGCCATACGTCGTTCGGAATCGGAACCGCGATCGTGCGGATTTGCGAAGCCATCGTCCGCAATGAACATGTGATCTTGCCCGTATCCGCGCATCTGACGGGGCAGTTCGGTATCGACAACCTCTATCTAAGCCTGCCCTGCATATTGGGTGCCGGGGGTGTCGAGCGTGTCCTGACGCCCGACCTGGACGGCGCAGAGATTGCCGCCTTCCGACAATCGGCTGCCGCTGTCGGTGCTGTGCTCAAGACAGTGGGGACGGGGTCGAAATAAGAACCGGGCGCTTTACCCGCACCGCGCCGAGGTGATCAGCATCGCGTCGTCATAACTGACCGTCAGCCGATCCGGACGGAAGTCCATCGTCATCGCCATGCCGGGTCCGCCCCAGCGCAAAGTCTTGGCACCAGACGCTTGAAGCAGGGCGGTGCCGGTTTCGGCGCTGGCCTTCTGGCCCGTAAAGCGGGCGAGACTGTCGTGGTTGCAGGAGCCATCGGCCGTGACCGGCGGGGTGGTGGTGGCGCAGGCGGTCAGGACTAGCGCGGCGGTCAGCGACATGATGCGGTGCATGATGTTTTTCTCCTAACACATAATATCCGTTCGCCCTGAGCTTGTCGAAGGGCCTCACTTTTCTTTGAAGAGGAAGTGTGGGGCTTCGACAGGCTCAGGGCGAACGGAGGTAGGGAATTACTCCGTCCGCGTCATCTTCAAACGCCCACCCTTGACCGCAAAAGCCAGCCGGCCTTCGACCAAGTCCACCGCATCGCGGCCAAATTGTTCGTAGCGCCAGCCTTCCAGGATCGACAGGCCATCGCGCACGCCGGCCGCCAGCGCTTCGATATCATCGGACCGCGCCAGCAGGCGGGAGGCGACATTGATGTCGCGCGAGCGGATCTTGAGCAGCAGCTTGAGCAGATCAGCGACCAGCGCGCCATCCTTGCCCAGGCCCGGACGGCGCGGTTCGCGGTCGGGCATCTCGTCCTTGCCGAGCGGCTGGTGCTTGGCGATCGCGTTCATCAACCGTGCGCCAATGTCATTGGTGCGCCAGGTGGCGGACAGGCCACGCACCTTGCCCAGATCTTCCTGGGTCCGGGGCGGGTGGCTGGCAATGTCGGCCAACGTCTCGTCCTTGACGATGCGGCCACGCGGCAGATTCTTGTCCTGCGCCTCGATCTCGCGCCAGGCGGCCAGCGCCTTCAACCGGCCCAGCACATCGGCCTTCTTGCTAGCGATGCGGACGCGCTTCCACGCGTCTTCGGGCAGGTTTTCATAATTAGACGGGTCGCTGATCCGCTCCATTTCCTGGTCGAGCCAATCGCCACGCCCGGTCTTGCGCAATTCTTCCAGCATCTTGGGGAATATCTGGATGAGATAGGTGACATCGCCGATCGCATAGTCGATCTGGCGCTTGTCGAGCGGACGGCGCGCCCAGTCGGTAAAGCGCGCGCCCTTGTCGAGCTGTACGCCCATCCACGCCTCGACCAGATTGCCATAGCCAATTTGTTCGCCAAGGCCGAGCGCCATCGCCGCGATCTGGGTATCGAACATCGGATGCGGGGTCTTGCCGGTCAGGTTGTGGACGATCTCAATATCCTGTCCGCCCGCGTGAAAGACCTTCAGCACATCCTCGTTCTCGCACATCAGGTCGAGCAGGGGTTTGAGGTCGATACCCGGTGCCATCGGGTCGATCGCGGCTGCCTCATGCGGGTCGGCGACCTGCACCAGGCACAGTTCGGGCCAATAGCTGTTTTCACGCATGAATTCGGTATCGACCGCGATGTAGGGGGATTTTGCGATACGGGCACAAAATGCGGCCAGGGTCTTGCTGTCGGTAATCAGCGGATGAATTTGCATATAGTCTTCGATCTTATTATGGGCAGGCCCGCTCCCTGGCGGGCTCGTCGCTAGTCGACGTTCCAGCCCATAACCCGGCTGCAACACTTTGTCATTTCCGTAAAACGAAGCTGAAAGAACCCAAACGCCATGCACGCCTATCGCACCCACACTTGCGGCGCCCTTCGTGAAGCCGATGTCGGCGCGACCGTTCGCCTGTCCGGCTGGGTCCATCGCAAGCGCGACCATGGCGGCGTGTTGTTCATCGACCTGCGCGACCATTATGGCATCAGCCAGGTGGTGGCAAAGGCCGACAGCGAAGCGTTGCATGTGCTGGAAGGGCTGCGGCTCGAATCGGTCGTGACCATCGACGGCACGGTCGTCGCGCGCGGTCCCGAAGCGACCAACCCCAAGATGGAAACCGGCGCGATCGAAATCGTCGCCGACAGCGTGGCCGTGCTGTCCACCGCCGCCGAACTGCCGCTGCCGGTGGCGGGCGAGCAGGACTATCCCGAAGACATTCGCCTGCGCTACCGCTTCCTCGACCTGCGGCGCGAAACGCTGCACGGCAATATCGTCAAGCGCACGAAGATCATCTCCAACATGCGCCGCCGCATGGAAGATGCAGGCTTCACCGAATATTCGACGCCGATCCTGACCGCGTCCAGCCCCGAAGGCGCACGCGACTTTCTGGTGCCCAGCCGCATTCATGCCGGCAAATTCTACGCCCTGCCGCAGGCACCGCAGCAATATAAGCAGTTGCTGATGGTCGCAGGCTTCGACCGTTATTTCCAGATCGCGCCCTGCTTCCGCGACGAAGACCCGCGCGCCGATCGCCTGCCCGGTGAATTCTACCAGCTCGATCTCGAAATGAGCTTCGTCACGCAGGAAGAAGTGTGGGACACGATGGAGCCGGTGATCGCCCAGATCTTCGAGAAATTCGCTGACGGCAAGCCAGTCACGCCCGCAGGCAGCTTCCGCCGTATTCCCCATGCCGAAGCGCTGCTGAAATATGGCAGCGACAAGCCGGACCTGCGCAACCCGATCGAAATCACTGATGTGACCGAGCATTTTGTCGGGTCGGGCTTTGGCATCTTCGCCAGCCTGGTCGACAGCGGCAGCGTCATTCGCGCGATCCCGGCACCGGGCGCTGGCGCTGGCAGCCGCAAATTCTTCGACGAAATGAATAATTGGGCGCGCGGCGAGGGCTATTCGGGCCTTGGCTATATCAACATCAAGGATGGCGTCCCCGGTGGTCCGATCGCCAAAAATCATGGCGAGGAAGCGACCGCCAAGCTGATCGCGGCGCTGGGTCTCGGCGCGAACGATGGCGTGTTCTTTGCCGCTGGCAAGGAATCGCAGGCGGCCAAGCTGGCGGGCCTCGCCCGGACCCGCGTGGGCGAAACGCTCGACCTGATCGACAAGGACCGGTTCGACCTGTGCTGGATCGTGGACTTCCCCTTCTACGAATATGACGAGGATACCAAGTCGGTCGACTTTGCGCACAACCCCTTCTCCATGCCGCAGGGTGGGCTCGACGCGCTCAACAATCAGGATCCGCTGACGATCAACGCCTATCAGTACGACATGGTCTGCAACGGGTTCGAAATCGCATCGGGGTCGATCCGCAACCAGTCGCCCGAACTGATGGTCAAGGCGTTCGAACTGGTCGGCCTGTCGCAGCAGGATGTCGAAGAGCGTTTCGGCGGCCTCTATCGCGCCTTCCAATATGGCGCGCCGCCGCATGGTGGCATGGCCGCCGGGGTCGATCGCATCGTGATGTTGCTGTGCGGCGCGCAGAATCTGCGCGAAATCACGCTGTTCCCGATGAACCAGCGCGCCGAAGACCTGCTGATGGGCGCCCCCAGCGCCGCCGAGTTCAAGCAGTTGCGCGAACTCCATGTCCGCGTGGTGGAGCCGCAGGCCAAGGGCTGACCCGGCATGGTCCTGCGCGGTTTTCAGGAGAAGAACATGAAGACCCGCAGGACGATGACCCGCCGCCCGCTGCTACCCCTCTGCGCGATCGGCCTGCTGCTCGGCCTGCTCAACTGGGCGCTGCAGGGGCCGTTGCCGGGTGAAGCTGCGCTGACGCGCGGCGTGCAGGCGCTGTTCGGGTATCAGCCCGGCTGGGCCAATGTCATGACCAAGAGCGCGACCGAGCCATGGATGTGGGCGATGACGCTGGCGGTCGCTATCCTGCTCCATATGCTGCACGGCGCGCGCATGGCGCTCGCCGTGCCAATCAGCTTTGCCCTGGCGATCGCGGCGGACGGCCTGCTGCGTTTCTACGTCCATTCACCCCGTCCGCTGGCTGCGTTGGTCGCGGTCGCCAAGCCCAGTTCATCCTCCGGCCTGCCCTCGACCTATGGATTGGTCACCGGGGCGACGATCGGCCTGTTGGCGATCGTCGCGCTGGCGGATCGGCGCGCCATGGTGCGGGCGATCGGCTGGATCGCGATCGGCTGGATGGTGGCGGGCTGGGCCGCGCGGGTGACGATGGGCGGGCATTGGACTAGCCAGTTGCTGGCCAGCTATGCGCTGTCGGCGGTCATGGCGCTGGGCGTCGTCAGGCTGCTGCGCCGGTGTTGAGCCTCGACAGCGTGCCCATGCAGCGTCATGATCGCGCTCATGACCATCACCCTGACCGACTATGAATCCGCACCGAAATTCGATGGCGATTATGATGCGACCCTCGCCGCCTTGCAGGAGCGGCTAGCCAAGATCCAGGTCGCGCACATCCTGCACAAGCGGCGCAGCGTCATCCTGCTGGAGGGCTGGGACGCGGCGGGCAAGGGCGGGATCATCAAGCGGATGTCCGCCGACTGGGATCCGCGCTTCTATCAGGTCCATCCCATCGCCGCGCCCAATGAAGTCGAGCGCGACCATCATTTCCTCTGGCGTTTCTGGACCCGGCTGCCCGCCAGCGGCAATATCGCGATCTTCGACCGCAGCTGGTATGGCCGGGTGCTGGTCGAACGGGTCGAGGGTTTCGCCAAGAAGGCCGACTGGAAGCGCGGTTATGACGAGATCAACGCCTTCGAAAGGCAGCAGATCGACGCGGGCATGAACATGGTCAAATTGTTCGTCCACATCACCCAGGAAACGCAGGACGAACAATTGGCGCAGCGGCTCGATACGCCGTGGAAGCGCTGGAAGACCGGGACCGACGATTATCGCAATCGCGCGCGCCGGGACGATTATCTCGACGCGATGCACGCGATGTTCAAGAAGACCGATACCAAACATGCCCCGTGGCACGTCATCGACAATAATCATCGCAAGACCGGGCGGATCGCGGCGCTGACCTATGTCGCCGAGCGGCTGGAACAGCTGGTGCCGATGGATTTTCCGGCGGCGGACCCGGCCGTGGTGAAATTGGCGGAACAGGCCTTTGGCTATGTTCCTGGAAAGTCGCAGTAAAATAGTGCAAATACAAGGGCTTGTAACATTATTGTCATAAATTCCTAACGGCCTGTTTACCAATGAACGCTAACGCACACCCATGCTTGCTGCGCGTCTTTCCCTGTCCGATACCAGCCCCGTCATAAGGCTGGGCCGTCCGCTCAGCGAGGCGGTCGATTGTTTTCCGGATGATTCCGGGCTGCGGCTGCTGCCGGTGCTGGATGAGGCCGACCGGCCGGCCGGTGCGATCTACGAACGCGACATGCGGCGCATCCTGTTCAACCCCTTTGGCCATGCGCTGCTGCGCAATCCCAGCTTCGGCGGACGGCTGGACGATCATGTCCGGCCTTGTGCCACGGTCGAGCGCAGCGCGGCCGTCGAGCAGTTGGTCGATCTCTACGCCGCGCAGGGGGCTGGGTGCGAGGGGCTGATCCTGGTCGAGCGCGGGCGCTATGCCGGTGTGCTGGGCGGCCCGCTGCTGTTGCGCCTGACGGCCGAGCGCGACGCGCGGACGGCCCTGGCCCGCACCGAACGCGCGGAGCGGATCACGCGGGAAAGTACGGACTTCCGCGCCGATATCGGCGCGCTGATCGCGGACATGGTGGCGATGGCGGAGCAATTGTCGGTCCTGGCGGGACAAGTGTCGGATCGGGCGACCGGCGACCGCACCGATTCGGCGGCGATGGCGGTGGCGGCAGTGCAGACTGCCGACCGGCTGGCGGCGCTACAGAGCGGTGGCGCGGAACTCGGCCACTTATTCGCGGCGAGGGAGGCCGAAGCGCGCGATGCGGGCGCGGCCATGCGCGAGGCGGCCGCGCGGAGCCGGTCGGGCCTGGCACAAAGCGCGGCACTACGTGACGAAGCCGACGGGATTGGCGAGGTCGCTGCGCTGATCGATGCCATTGCCGGCGCGACGGCGATGCTGGCGCTCAACGCAGGCATAGAGGCGGCGCGCGCGGGCGAGGCGGGGCAGGGCTTCGCCGTGGTCGCGCGCGAGGTCAAATCGCTCGCCGCGCAGACGCGCGCGGCAGCGGCGGGCATTGGCGAACGGATCGACCATATCCGCGCGGCCGTGGGCGATGTCGCTGCGGGCCACATGACGATCGACGATGCCATGACACGCGCCGACCGGCTGTCGACCGCCTTGTTCGATGCGATGGCGCGGCAGGGCGCGTTCACGCGCACGATCGCCGACAGCGTCGCTGAAGCCGGATCATCGAGTGACCATATCCGCGCGGGCGCGCAAGCGATCAGCGACAATGCGCTGGCCACGGCGCACGGCGCGCAGGAAATGCGCGCGGTAGCCCGGCGATTGGCGGACGAAGCGCACCGGCTGGAGGCGCGCGCTGGCGGTTTCATCGCTGAAATCCGCGCCGCCTGATAAAGCCACTGGCGCGCCGCGAAAATCGCGATAGGCTGTGCTTCCATAAAAAAGGAGAGGAAGCCATGCTCGTCATGTTCGTGGGGACGGACCGCACCGAAACTGCCGTCAACGCCACTCAGGTCACCTTCGTCTCATCCGTCAACGACGGCACCCGCATCCGCTTCGGCGAAGGCCGCAGCGTGACCGTGACCGAACCCATCGCCGAAGTGCTCGAAAGCCTCAACCGATCGCTGCGCCCGCACGAATAGGGACTACTTTAGGGGCGTCTGCCGGGCGCGGTGCCTGACGTCCCTCAATCCCGGCGGCTGGTCACGCGGCCGGTGCCGTCGCTGGTGATTTCGATCAGATGGGCGGTGTCATTGTCGCATCGCGCTTTCCAGCCCATCACGCCCTTGCGCACTTCGGTTCGAACCGACTCGCTCACCACCGGGCACGCCGCGCCCGACGCCCGGATCGCGCGCTCCAACACGCCGTTGCGCTGGGCGTCGTCCAACTGCGCGACTTGCGCCGCAGCCCCTGTGTCCAGCGCGGCCTGATTGTTCGCGGCAGCCGTCGGCGCGTCATCGCCACCACAAGCGGCGAGGCTCAAACCGGCCACCATCATGATCATCGTCCGCATGCCACTCTCTCCCATGTCGTTCAGTCCGCAAAACCATCGGTCGCGCGGATCAGTGCGTCCAATATGCCCGGTTCATTATATGCATGGCCTGCGCCTTCGATCATGTCGAAGCGCGCCTGCGGCCAGGCCCGGTGCAATGCCCAGGCGGTTTCGGCCGGGCAGGCCATGTCGTAGCGCCCCTGCACGATGACGCCGGGGATGCCCGCCAACTTGCCTGCGTCGCGCAGCAACTGGCCATCGTCCATCCAGCCGCCATGGACGAAATAATGATTTTCGATCCGGGCAAAGGCCAGCGCGAAATCGTCCGCGTCATGCGCCGCTGAAAGCGCGGGATCGGGCAACAGGCGGATCGTCTCGCCCTCCCACACGCTCCAGGCGCGGGCGGCGGCGATCTGCGCGGCGCGATCCGACCCGGTCAAACGGCGATGATAGGCGTGGAGCAGGTCGCCCCGTTCCTCCGGCGGGATGGGAGCAATGAAGCGCTCCCATTTGTCGGGATAAATGCGGCTTGCACCATGCTGATAATACCAGTCGATCTCGCTTTTGCGGATCGTAAAGATACCGCGCAGGATGAGTTCCGATACGCGCTCCCCATGCGCCTGTGCATAGGCGAGCGCCAGCGTCGATCCCCAACTTCCGCCGAACACCAGCCATTGGTCGACGCCCATCATCGCGCGCAGCCGCTCGATATCGGCGACCAGATGCCAGGTGGTGTTGGCGTTGAGGTCCGCATGCGGTATCGATCGGCCGCATCCCCGCTGGTCGAACAGCAGCACATCATAGCGTGCCGGATCGAACAGGCGGCGATGGTCGGGCGCGATGCCGCCACCCGGCCCGCCATGCAGGAAGACGGCCGGCTTTGCGCCGGGGGTGCCGACCCGCTCCCAATAGACAAGGTGGCCGTCGCCGACGTCGAGATGACCGGAGGCGAAGGGGGTGATCGGGGGATAGAGCGTTCGCATGGCGTTGCTTCTAGCAGCCCCGGCCTGGCTTCGCCATGTTCCACCTCGGCCAGCCCCGGTTCAGCCGCGCCATTACATGTTGCGACAAATTCGTCTGTCGGTTGCCAGAGTTCTGCGACAAGCGGCGGCTAATCGTTCATCAGCATCCGGTCTGATTTTTGGGGGTTTTCGTGCGGTTTTCCACGTCCATAGTGCTTGTTCCGTTCCTGCTGGGGACAGCGCCCGCCGCGCTGATGGCGCAGGAGGTGCCCGTCGGCGCGCCACCCGCACAGATGGAGGATATAGAGGGCGAAGAGATAATCGTCACCGGCCAGGCCCCGCGCGGATCGGTGATCGGCAATATCGAACCGGAACAGACCCTATCGGCTGCCGATGTCCGCGCGCTGGGCGTTACGTCCATTTCCGAAATGATCAGCGAATTGTCGCCGCAGACCAATGGTTCGCCGGTGATTCTGCTCAATGGCAAGCGGATATCGAGCTTCTCGGAAATTCAGGACATTCCCTCCGAAGCGGTGGCGCGAGTCGAAATCCTGCCCGAACAGGTGGCGCTCTCCTATGGCTATGCGCCGACGCAGAAGGTCGTCAATGTCGTGCTGCGCGAGCGGTTCCGCGCCGAAACCGCCGAAGCGCGCGCGGGCGTGACGACGCAGGGCGGGCGGGAGAATGGCCAGGTCGAAGCCGGGATGCTGCGCATTCAAGGCGACAATCGCTTCACCCTGAACCTCAAATATAGCCGCGCTGCCGCCCTGCTGGAAAATGAGCGCGGCATCCTTCCGACTGCGCCGGGTCGCCCCTATTCGCTTGGTGGCAATATCACTGCCCCGACCTTGGGCGATACCATCGACCCAGCGCTTTCGGCCCTGGCGGGACAGAGCGTGACCGTGGCGAGCGTCCCTACTAGCGCAGCGTCCGGTGCCCCCAGCCTCAATGATTTCGTCGCAGGCGCGAACATCACCGGCGTCAGCGACCTGACGCGCTATCGCAGCCTGAGCCCGGAAACGGAGAATTTCTCCGTCAACGCCACGCTGGCCCGCGCGCTGGGAGGCGTGACCGCCACGCTCAATGGACGACTGGAACTGTCGGATAATGATTCGTTGCAGGGTCTGTCGGCCAACGCGCTGACGCTGCCGGGCGGCAACCCCTTCTCTCCCTTCGCAGGCGATACAACGCTCTATCGCTATCTGGCACAGGCAGGTGCGCTGGAGCAGCAGATACGCGGCACCACGGGGCATATCGGGCTGACGCTGAACGGTCAGTTGGGGCGTAGCTGGCAATGGTCCTTCACCGGCAATGGTGACCTGTCGATCACCCGCACCCGCACCGACCGCGGGGTGGATAGCGGTGCGATCCAGGCCGCGCTCGATGCGGGTGATGCCAGCGTCAATCCCTATGGCAGTTTCACGCCCGACCTGATCGCCACGCGCCTGTCCGACCGGGCGCGGGCGAAAAGCCAGGCGGTGCAGGGCGATCTTTTGCTGAGCGGTACTTTGTTCGACCTGCCCGCTGGCGACGTGACCAGCTCGATCAGGATCGGTGCGTCCGCCAACGGCTTTGCCAGCCGTTCGGTGCGATCGGGCGTCGAGAGCGAGACCCGCTATAGCCGGGAAATCGGCAGCGGTCAGTTGAGCCTGGACCTGCCGATCACCAGCCGATCGAGGGATGTGCTGGGCGCCGTCGGCGACATCAGCATCAATCTGAACGCGGCCGCGCAGCATTATTCGGATTTCGGGACGCTTTCCACATTGGGCTATGGCCTGCGCTGGGAACCGGTAAAGGCGGTGCAGATACTGGCCTCGGCCAATCAGGATCGTGCCGCTCCTACCGGCGCGCAAATCACCGACCCGCTGATCGCCACACCCAATGTCTCGGTATTCGACTACGCAACCGGGCAGAGCGTGTTCGTCACGCAATTGTCGGGCGGCAGCGCGGCGCTGCGCGCGAGCGTGCGCGACCAGTTCCGCCTGTCAGCCAGGGTCAAGCCGTTCGAAAAGCCCAATCTGACGCTGACCGCCACCTATCTCAACAGCCGGACCAGCAATCCGATCGCGGCCTTCCCTACGCCGACACCGGCGCTGGAAGCGGCCTTCCCGCAACGCTTCCTGCGCGACGCGGACGGCAGCCTGCTGCAGATCGACGCCCGGCCGCTCAACTTCCTCCGTTCGCAGAGCGAGCAACTGCGCTGGGGCTTCGACCTGTCGATCCCGATCAAGTCGCATATCCAGAAGCTGATGGAAGCGTGGCGCGCATCGGGCGGCAAGCCCGAAGACCGGCCACCCGAATTGCAGGCCTTGTTCGGCAACCGACCGCAGCGCGCACCAGGGCAGGAGGGTGCCGACCGGCCGCGCGGCGAAAGGGGCGCGGGACAAGAAGGCGGGCGCCCGTCCGGCCCACGCGGCGGCGGCTTTGGCGGCGGACGCGGCGGTGGCCAGGGCGGCGGACGGATAAGCTTCAGCCTCTATCACACCTGGCACCTGACCGAGAGCATCGACATCGCGCCCGGCGTGCCCCAACTCAACCTGCTGAACGGCGACGCCACCGGATCGGCGGGCGGTCAGCCGCGGCATGAAATCGACGCGCGGATCGGCTATACGAATAATGGTATCGGCGCACGGCTGGGCATCGATTGGGAAAGCGGCACTCATGTCGATGGCGCGCTTGGTGGAGGATCACGGCTGAACTTCGGCAGCCTCGCTACCGCAAACCTGCGTATCTTCGCTAATCTGGGGCAAATGCCGATGCTGGTGAAGGATATGCCGTTCCTGCGCGGGGCACGGGTGTCGATCGGCATCGACAATATCTTCAACCAGCGCCGCGAGGTCACCGATGCCACGGGCATGACCCCGCTGCGGTATCAGCCCGGCTATCTCGACCCGCTGGGCCGCACCGTGTCGATCAGCATCCGCAAGCTATTTTCTCCCAATTTTGGCGGCGGGAACGTAATTGCTCACGGGGTCGGCAATTGGGCTCTGATCAGGCGACCACGAACCTGCCGTCGACGAGTTCGCGGATAGCTACGAGGGCCGATTTGCCGCTGAGACGAGCGGTTCCGGTGACGGAGCGAT
>Ga0209231_1000082_pt1 | contig 67035 bp, 52 predicted proteins | sample Deesub45470m_DNA_FD_188086 | JGI IMG/M metagenome (GOLD analysis project Ga0209231, IMG submission 188086) | Deep subsurface microbial communities from North Pacific Ocean - 450_OLKR46/470m Metagenome (SPAdes) (version 2) | ecosystem: Environmental > Terrestrial > Deep subsurface > Unclassified ...
CGCCAGGCTTCCCGCGCTTCGATGGCGGGACGGCCCTTCATTTTCAGCTGAATCACTCCGCTCACAGAACCATCCGGCTGGATTTTCATTGTTGAGTCAACTTCCTGTCGGTTATCACCCACCTGAGACGCAGGCGTTCTCAGGCCGGGCCTGAATTTGGCTGTCAAGATCACAGGCTTGTCTGACAGAGATAAAGCCAGCCGATCAAAGGGTAACGAAGAATCCGTGGAATCAACAAACTGATTCCATTCTGGAAGATAGGTGATGACGTGATTTACAGCCGACACTCGGGGAACTTCAGGCAGAGAATAACTGTTGCCTGAATTAATCAGCGCCGGAATGCTTTTAATTCCTGCGGAGGTGTAAAGGGCCTCGATCAGGGTCGCGTGGTCCTTGCAATCACCCATACGATTATTGAGAATGAAATCTGTATCATGAGGCACGACCGCACCCACGCCGATACAGTTCCCCCCGTAAGTAATGTTGCTGGCGACCCAGTCATAAAGTCGACGTGCCTGTTCTTTTTTGTCACTCTCTTTACCGACTATCTCCTTTGCCAGCTCTTTGATTCTCTCTGTCGGCACTGATTTCTGAATAGCTCTGTCCGCATACGCCTTGCCGATCGATTCATAATCCATGAAAGTCGATATTGCATAGCCATCCTCTTTTTCTTCGTCCCAAACACTGAAATCATCCCGCTCGATCTTCACCGGTTTTTGAGATGCGTAGGTCAGTTCAATCCGTTTGCGCTCATTTTCAATTTTTGTCGTTTCGGCCATACCACGAAACTGCTGCTTGAACGCCAGTCCCGCCGGCAAGTCAAAGGAGATTTTCACATCATCAAACGCGCTCTGATCCCCGAAATACCCGGAAACTGAAAAATTGTTAGGAAACATGGGCTCGGTTTCGATAATTTTGACTTTCCTGCACGCTGTATCGTTGACCTCAAAATCAGGAAAGACGATGGTGACCCGGGTACGGTCCGAGAATATCGCGTCAAAATCATTGTTACCTTTATTTATGGTGACCTGATAATTCCCCTTTGGCACATCGATTCGCGTTCCATCTGCCTTTTTTGTATACGCCTCAAGCACCTCGAACTTTTCGATGCTAGTACTGATGGAAAAACTTTGCTCCTTGAGACCACGGGCCGCCTTGTCGGTGAGCGCCTTGACTTCAGTGTTCCATGTTTTTTCTAAACTGAAATCATCATTTAAAATATAATCGACATGAAATTTCGTAACCCTTGACTGCAGGTCTGCATATTCAACTTCTTCAGCTGCGCAGACCACCAAAGGCAGCAAGCAAAGAATGGCTGCAAGTAATTTTACTTTAGTAGACATGTTATTCCTCCTTGTTGTCATTCATGAATCAATGCATCGATAAAAAGTAAAAACTGACTATACCCTTTTCAAGTAGCGTACTAGTGACGCGCCTTGCCGCTGACCTGGGAAAATGGGGACATGGGAAAATGGGGACATAATATTCATTCTAATCTTCGTTTAAATTTCAGTACATTACTCATAAACGCCTCTTGTGCAAAAAGACCACCGAAACACAACTGTCCGGTGGCCTTTTAAGGTGTTCGAATCGTAATCCGCATAAAGGCCCCCCAACCATAAAAAAGTAATGATCTCTCATATCACATCGCCTTCCAAACAAGCAAGCACACCGCTACCAGAAACCCTGCACAAAAACTTCCCGCCAACACAGAGAAAACCCGCCGCAACCCTTGAAAAAACGTCGCTTTTCGTGTTAGCTTGCCTCTTTGCTTTAATACCACCGTAAGGAGCACTTAAATGAAAATTACCCGCCACGAGGTGGAGCGTGTTGCGGTGCTGGCACGACTGGCACTGACCGACGCGGAACTCGATGCCATGACCGGGCAGATGAACCAGGTTCTGGACTATGTCGACACCCTCAACAGCCTCGATACCGACAACATCGTGCCGACCGCGCACGCGGTACCGGTGGAGAATGCCTTTCGCGACGATGTGGTGCGCCCGTCCATCGGTCTGGAGAAGGCACTGCAAAACGCTCCGGATGCTGAAAACGGCTGTTTCAGGGTTCCGAAAATTATCGAGTGAAACCAGCTTTTACACGCACAAACCAGTGCAAATCGGCTCACACAAAGCCACAAAGCCACAAAGACACAAAGGTTAAAACAGGTTAAAACCAATAAAAGCTTTTCTTGGTGTCTTTGTGTCTTAAGTGAGCGGTAGCGAACGAGTGTGAGCCCGCCGTTAAAGCTTGTACGAATCTACTGGCGCAGAATAACCAGACAATCGGATTTTTTAGAGTAGAGCAAGGACCAAACTGATGACGCAACTGACTGAACTGACCTTAAGCGAGCTGCGCCGCAAGCTGGCAGCGCGCGAACTCTCCTCGCGCGAAGTGACGCAAGCCTACCTGCAGCGCATCGCCGCCACCAATGGCGGCCTCAACGCTTTTTTGACTGTCTGCACCGACAGCGCTCTGGCTGAGGCCGACGCCGCCGATGCGCGGATCGCCGCCGGTAACGCGGCACCTTTGACCGGCATCCCGCTGGCGCTGAAAGATATCTTCCTCGCCGAGGGGACCCGCACTACCTGCGGCTCGAAGATCCTCGAAAACTTCACAGCCCCCTACGACGGCACCGCCGTCGCCAAACTGAAAGCGCAGGGCGCGGTGCTGCTCGGCAAACTCAACATGGACGAATTCGCCATGGGGAGCTCAAACGAAAACTCCGCCTTCGGCACCGCCCGCAACCCCTGGAACAAGGGGCACGTCGCCGGCGGCTCCTCCGGCGGTTCGGCCGCCGCCGTCGCCGCCCGCCAGGCGGTGGCGACTCTCGGTACCGACACCGGCGGTTCGATCCGTCAGCCGGCCAGCCACTGCGGTGTTGTCGGCCTGAAGCCGACCTACGGCCGGGTGTCACGCTACGGCGTCATCGCCTACGCCTCGTCCCTCGATCAGGTCGGGCCGCTGACCCGCACGGTGGAAGACTGCGCCATGATGCTGGACGGCATTGCCGGCTTCGACCCCCTCGATTCGACCTCCATCGACACCCCGGCCGGTGGTTACGCGGCGGGCCTCGATGGCGACCTGAAAGGGGTGCGCATCGGCCTGCCGAAGGAGTACTTCATCGACGGCCTCGACCCTGACGTCAAACAGGCGGTCGATGCCGCCATCGCCACCTGCAAGAGCCTCGGCGCCGAACTGGTCGAAGTCTCCCTGCCGCACACCGATTTTGCGGTCGCCTGCTACTACCTGATCGCCACCGCCGAAGCGTCGAGCAACCTCGCCCGTTACGACGGCATCCGTTACGGCAAACGGGTCGAAGAGGGCAGTGGCCTGATCGAGATGTACCGCCAGAGCCGCGCCGCCGGTTTCGGCCCCGAGGTCAAGCGCCGGATCATGCTCGGCACCTACGCTTTGTCGTCGGGCTACTACGACGCCTACTACCTCAAGGCACAGAAGGTCCGCACCCTGATCCGCGACGACTTTACTGCCGCCTTTAACAACGTCGATGTGCTGCTGACTCCGGTGGCGCCGACCCCGGCGTTCAAGATTGGCGAGAAGTCGAACGACCCGTTGCAGATGTATCTGTCGGATATCTTCACCATCCCGGTCAATCTCGCCGGCACCTGCGCCATGAGCCAGCCCTGCGGCTTCTCTAAAGCCGGCCTGCCCATCGGCCTGCAGCTTATCGGCAAACCGTTCGCCGAAGGTGAGCTGCTGCGCATCGCCCATGCGTTTGAGCAGGCGACGGATTGGCATAAAAAGCACGCGGGCATTTAACGGGATGCAGAGCCTCCCCCCTTTGCAAAGGGGGGCTGGGGGGGATTTTTAACACGCCCACAAGCAAATCCCCCTGAATCCCCCTTTGGCAAAGGGGGACTGAAAACGGCCAAAGCCGTTGGATCAATTTAAAGGAATCGATTCGATGAAATCAAAATACGAAGTCGTCATCGGCCTGGAAGTCCACGTCCAGCTGACCACCAAGACCAAGATCTTCTGCGGCTGTTCCACCGCTTTTGGTTCGGCGCCCAACAGCCAGACCTGCCCGGTCTGCCTCGGCCTGCCCGGCGCCCTGCCGGTGCTGAACAAGCAGGCGGTCGAGCACGCGATATCCACTGGCCTCGCCACCAACTGCACCATTGCCGAGCGCTCGATCTTCGCCCGCAAAAACTACTTCTACCCCGACCTGCCCAAGGGCTACCAGATCTCACAGTTTGAGCTGCCGGTCTGCGAGCACGGCTGGCTCGACATCCAGGTTGAAGGCCAGGAGAAAAAACGCATCGGCATCACCCGCGCCCATATGGAAGAGGACGCCGGCAAGCTGCTGCACGGTGAAGGGGCGCACAGCGGCACCTCGTTTGTCGACCTGAATCGCGCCTGCACGCCGCTGCTGGAGATCGTCTCCGAGCCCGACATGCGCAGTGCCGACGAAGCGATCGCATACTTAAAAAAACTGCACCAGATCGTCACCTACCTCGGCGTCTGTGACGGCAACCTCGAGGAAGGCTCGTTTCGCTGCGACGCCAACGTCTCCATCCGCCCCTGGGGGCAGGAAGCGTTCGGCACCCGCGCCGAGCTGAAGAACATCAACTCGTTCCGCTTTATCAAGCAGGCGATCGAGTACGAGGTTGAGCGTCAGGCCGAACTGATCGAGGACGGCGGCAAAGTCGTGCAGGAGACCCGGCTGTTTGACGCCAATACCGGCACCACCCGCTCCATGCGCGGCAAGGAGGAGGCGCACGACTACCGCTACTTCCCCGACCCCGATCTGGTGCCGCTGGTCATCAGTCAGGAGTGGATCAAGCGCAGCCGCGCCGCCCTGCCCGAACTGCCGGAGGCCAAGCGCCAGCGCTTTACCGAGCAACTCGGCCTGAGCGCAGCCGACGCCGAGATGCTCGCCGCCGAGCGTGCAACCGCCGACTATTTTGAAGCCTGCCTGGCCCTGCACGACGACGCCAAGGTCTGCGCCAACTGGGTGATGGGTGAGCTCGCCCGCTACCTCAACGACTCCGGCCTGACCATCACCCAGGCTCCGGTCACCCCGGAGCTGCTCGCCGGCATCCTGAACCGTATTGCCGACAACACCATCTCCGGCAACATCGCCAAGAAGGTGTTCGAGGCGATGTGGCAAAGTGGCGAAACCGCCGATGTCATCATCGAAAAACAGGGGCTGAAGCAGGTCACCGACACCGGCGCCATCGAGGCGATTATCGATGAGGTCCTTGCCCAAAGCGCCGCTCAAGTGGAGCAGTACCGCGGTGGCAACGAGAAGGTGTTCGGCTTCTTCGTCGGTCAGGTGATGAAGGCGAGTAAGGGCAAAGCCAACCCGGCGGCAGTGAATGATTTGCTGAATAAGAAGTTGCAGGGTTAACAGGGCGGTGGAACGGCAAACAGTGACAAGAGCAAACTGGAGCATTCATGGACAAGCAGCGACTGCCTGAACGGATCGAGGAATACCTCAAGGCCCTGGCCCAGCTGGAAAAGGCCGCGGCACAGCCGAAGAATGAATTTCTTCGCGATTCGGTGATCCAACGCTTTGAGTTTACCCACGAGCTGACCTGGAAGATGCTCAAGTTGAAACTCGAAGCCGAAGGGCTGCCGGTAAGAACGCCGCGTGAAACCATGCAGGAGGCGCTGCAGGCGGGCTTGATCGACGACGGCAACCTCTGGACCGACATACAGAAAATGCGGAATCTGACCAGCCACACCTACCGCGAGAAATTGGCTGATGACGTTTATGCGTTTGTCGTTACCGAGGCCTTGCCGTTGTTTCGCCAACTGGCGGAGAAAAGTCGGACATGGCAAACGAACAATTGATCTTCGGCCTCGCCGAGCGGCACTACGCGGAGATGACGCGCGTTTTTCGCGCCTATCCGCAGATTGAAGAGGTGCTGATTTTCGGCTCACGCGCCAAGGGGAGCGACAAACCCTGGTCCGACTTTGACCTCGCGGTGATCGCACCCGACCTGAGCGACAACGACTTCTCGCGACTCTGGAACGAGATCGACGATCTGCCGCTGGTGTTCAAGGTCGACTTTCTACACTGGGATCGCCTGCCGCAGGATCGGCTCAAAGAGAAGATCAAAGTGGAAGGCAAACGGTTTTTCCCTTGAACGACCCGAGACCTTGCACCTGAAGCCTGCTACCTGAAACCTGCTACCTGAAACCTGCTACCTGAAACCTTTCTTTTCGGAGAAAAGAACACATGTCCGTCAAACCGATCCTGTTCGAAGATAACGTCCTGAAAATGATCGACCAGCGCCTGCTGCCGAACGAGGAGGTCTGGCTGGAGTACACCGACTATAAGGCGGTGGCCGAGGCGATTGTCACCATGGTCGTGCGCGGGGCGCCGGCCATCGGCGTCGCGGCAGCGTTCGGTGTCGCCTTTGGCGCCCGCGATATCTTTGCCGCCTCGTTTGATGAATTTCGCCGAGAGTTTGACGCGGTCTGCGCCGTGCTCGCCGCCACCCGGCCGACGGCGGTCAACCTGTTCTGGGCGATTGACCGGATGAAGCGCTGCGCCCAGGCGCACGCCGATCTGGCCGGGGCCGATTTGAAGGAGCGCCTGCTGGCCGAGGCGCTGGAGATCGCCGCCGAGGACGAGCGCATCAACCGGGCGATGGGGGCGCACGGTCAGGTACTGTTCGCCGACGGCGCCCGCATCCTCACCCACTGCAACGCCGGGGCGCTGGCCACCGGCGGCTACGGCACGGCGCTCGGCGTCATCCGCGCTGCCGTCGAAGCCGGCAAGAAGATTTCGGTCTACGCCGACGAGACCCGCCCCTGGCTGCAGGGGGCGCGCCTGACCACCTGGGAGCTGCACAAAGACGGCATCCCGGTGACGCTGATCTGCGACAACATGGCCGGCTATCTGATGAGCAAGGGGGAGATCGACGGCGTTATCGTCGGCGCCGACCGCATCGCCGCCAATGGCGACACCGCCAACAAGATCGGTACTTACAGCGTCGCGATTCTGGCCAAGGAGCACAACATCCCCTTTTATGTCGCGGCACCGATCTCAACCATCGATCTGACCTTAAGCGATGGATCGCTGATCCCGATTGAGGAGCGTGGTCACGACGAAGTGACCCACTGCGGCGGCCGCCGCATCGCTCCGGCAGGGATCGCCGTACGCAATCCGGCCTTTGATGTCACCCCGGCCCGTTACATCAGCGCCATCATCACCGAGCACGGCCTCGCCCGCGGTGATTTCAACACCGATCTGGCCGCCCTGTGCGCCAAGAGGCCCGCATGACCCTTGCCCAACAACTGCAGGAGGCCTGCGCCGCCAACGATGACGTTGCGCTGAAAGCGCTGGCCAAACAACTCGGTTTTGCCGAAGCGGCGAAAAGCGCCACCAATCTGCGTCTGCTGTTTGAATTTATAGGCGACTGCGCCCTGCTCGAGCAGATCGCCACCGACGCCCTTGCTACCGCCGATTCAGACCTCTGCCTGAACAACCTTGAGCGCCTGTTTGACACTGTCGACAAAGCCGGCCTGATCGCGGCGCTTAGCGATGAGACGCGTCGCCGGCAACTGTTGACCGTGGTCGGCGCCTCCGCCTTTCTTACCGGCATTCTTTACCGCAAAGCGGCTTACTTTGCCGGACTGATCAGCCAAGGCGGCATCGACCAGCCGCGTGATGAGGAGGCCATGGAGCGTGAACTGCGCTCCCTGATTCCGGACGAGGCCGACTACCCGACCCTGCAGCGCCAGGAGATCCTGCGCATCGGTAGCCGCGACCTCTGCGGGCTGGCCACCTTGCAGGAGGTCACCGCCGAACTGGCCGACCTGGCCGCCGCTACCTTGCAGCGCGCTTACGAGGTCTGCAGTCAGCAGCTGCAGGCGGAGTACGGTGTGCCGATGGTTGATGACGGCGATGGCAATCTGGTCCCGGCCACCTTTACCATCCTCGGCATGGGCAAACTCGGCGGCCGCGAGCTCAACTTCTCCTCCGACATCGATCTGATCTACTTCTACTCGTCAGAAAAAGGCGAAACCAGCGGCGTCACCAACGCCCGCGGTGAGGCCGGCAACCGCATCCCGATCCACAACTATTACGTCAAGCTCGGTGAGATGCTGACCAAGGCCATCGGCCAGGCGACGGAGGACGGCTTTGTCTTTCGCGTCGATTTGCGCCTGCGCCCGGAAGGGAACAGCGGCGAGATGGTACTGCCGCTAGAAAGCGGCATCCTCTACTACGAAAGCTGGGGGCAGAGCTGGGAACGCGCCGCCCTGATCAAGGCACGGCCGGTGGCCGGCGATATCGCCCTCGGTGAGGCGATGCTCAAGGAGCTGGAGCCGTTCATCTTCCGTCGCCACCTCGACTACGCCATGCTCGAAGACATCAAGTCGATGAAGCAGAAGATCGACCACAATCTGGCCCGCCTCCGCGAGGGGGAGACCAACCTCAAGCTTGGCCGGGGGGGGATTCGCGAAATCGAGTTCTTCATACAGGCGCTGCAGTTGATCAATGCCGGCAAGAAATCGACCCTGCGCAGCAAGCGTTCCCTCGAAGCCCTGAACCAGCTGCACGGCGAGGGGCTGGTACGCGACGACGAACTGAAGATTTTGCGCGAAGCCTACATCTTTTTGCGTACCATCGAACATCGCATTCAGGTCTACCAGGAGCAGCAGACCCACAACCTCCCGGCCCGACCCGAGCAACTCAAGGCCCTGGCGCGCCGCAGCGGTTTTGCCGATACCCCGCAGTTCCTCGCTGAGCTTGAGCGGCATCGCAGCGCGGTCTCGGCCATCTTCCGCCAGCTGTTCTACTCCAGTGATGAAGAGATCCAGAACGAGGTGCGCGACGATGTTGCCAGTCTGTTCGATCCAACCGCCGACCCGGAGAAGATCAAGGAGCTGCTCACCGAGCGCGGCTTCAGCAACCCGACGGCTGCCTACGACAGCCTGATGGTGCTGCGCAGCGGGGTGCCGCATTCGCACCTGACCCAGCGCGCCAGACGCCATATGGAGCGCATCGCGCCGCTGCTGCTGCAGGAGGTCATCGACTCACCGGAACCGGATATGGCGCTGACCAACCTTGAGCGCTTCTTCGCCGCCCTGCGCGCCCGCGGCACCTATTTTGCCCTGCTGGCCGAAAACCATCAGACCATGAAACTACTGGTATCGCTGTTCGGCACCAGCCAGTTTTTGACCCGCATCTTCATCAAGCACCCGGAGATCCTCGACACCCTGGTCTCCGGCTCCTATGCGGTACCGTTCAAGGATCTTGACGCCATGCAGCGCGACCTGACCGCGCTTTTGGTCGAAGCGACCGACTACGAGCGCGAACTCGAGGTGATCCGGCGCTATCGCAACGAAGAGTTTCTGCGCATCGCGCTGAATGACATCTACGGTCATACGCCGCAGGGGCAGAAGACCTACCAGCTTGCCTGCCTCGCCGACTGCTGCCTGCTGGCGGCGGTGGAGATTGCCCGCCACGAGCTGATCCCGCGTTTCGGCCTCCCCTTTGCCGCCGGCGCCGATGGCGCGACTGAGCCCGCCGAGTTCTGCATCCTCGGCATGGGCAAGCTCGGGGGGATGGAGCTTAACTATCACTCCGACCTCGATTTGATCTTCGTCTACGAGGGTGAAGGTGAGACGCAACCGGTCGACGGGACCGATCCGGAGCGCTTCCGTCCCCAGGGCAACGCCCAGTACTTCTCGCGTCTGGCGCAACGCATCATCTCGGTGCTGACCCTGGTCACCCAGGACGGCGCCGTCTATCAGATCGACACCCGCCTGCGGCCATCGGGCAATCAGGGGCCGCTGGTCACCAGCCTCGCCGCCTTTAGCGACTACCACGAAACTTCGGCCCAGCTCTGGGAGCGCCAGGCGCTGATCAAGACCCGAGTGATCAATACCGGCAGTCGTCTGGCCACCACTCTGGCGCAGGTGATCGAGCAGCGCACCTACGAAGTAGCGCTGCCGGAGAACACCGCCAGCGAAATTGTCCGCCTGCGCGAACGGATGGAGAAGGAGATCGCCCGCGAAGGGCGCGACCACTTCAACATCAAAACCGGCCGCGGCGGCATGGTCGACGTCGAATTTATCGCCCAATACCTGCAACTGCTGCACGGTGCCGGTCGACCGGCGTTGCATCAGCCCAATACACTGCTCGCCTTGCAGAAATTACAGCAGGAAGGTATGTTGGATGAAAATGACTGCCGAGTGCTGGTTTCCGGCTACAAATTTCTGCGCCGCCTGGAGAATATGCTGCGGCTGATTCATGACCAGTCGATCAGCGAATTATCCAACGACCCGGACTACCTGAACAAGCTGGCCCGCCGTCTCGGCTACAACAGCACTGATCGGCCCGAGCACGACCAGCTGCTGGACGACTACCGCTCTATCACCGAAAATATCCGCAGCGTCTTCTCCCGCTTACTCCCCAGTCTGCCAGAGACCGAAGTGGCACCTGTGCAAGGGAACTGAAATATGGCTCTTCGAATCGCGGTCATCGATGACGATCGCAGCATCTGTCACTTTCTCGACCAGTACCTCAAGCTCAAGGGGATGACGGTCGTTGGCTACGCCTCGGCGGAAGAAGCCCTGCCCGAGCTGCAGGCAGGAAGCTACGATCTGGCAATTATGGACGTCATTCTCCCCGGGCTCTCCGGGCTCGACGCCTGCCGCAAATTACACCAGAATGAAAAAACCCGGCAGCTCCCGGTGATCCTGATGTCAGCCATCAACCGCACCCCGGAACAGATTCAGACGGCGCGGGAAGAGTATGGCGCCGCCGACTACCTGCTCAAACCGTTCAGCCTCGATCGGCTTTTCTCCCGCATTGGCGAACTGACCAGCCGCACCGCACCGGTTCGGGGGGGGACGGCAACTGAGCCGCTGCATATTCAGGGCAATCTGGCGGAGACTCCCATCGCCCAGTTGCTGCATAATCTTTATGCCAAACAAGCCACCGGCTTGCTGCACATCAGCTGTGAAGAGCGCAAGAAAGTGGTCTACTTTCTCGACGGCTATCCCATTTTCGTCCGCTCCAATGTGGTGCGTGAGTGCTTCGGCAATGTGCTGGTCAGTCAAGGCCTGATCAGTGAACGTGAGTGCGAAAATTCACTGCGCGCCGTGCGCGAGACCGGTCGTTTGCAAGGGACCGTGCTGATCGATATGGGACTGATCACGCCGCAACAGCTGCACAACCTGCTGACTCTGCAGGCGAGCGAAAAACTCCTGGAGATTTTTGGCTGGCCGGAAGGTGAATTCCGCTTTGCCCCGGCAGGCGACATCAAACAGAGCGTCACCCGTATCCACATGTCCCCGGCCAATTTGATCTATCGTGGCATCCGCGCCCATTACAGCGAAGAGCGCCTCACCGCCCTGTTGCGCCCGCACCTCAAACGCTACCCGGCCTTGTCTAAAAACCCGCAATTCCGCTTTCAGGATATCGAACTCAACGCCCGCGAAGCACGCTTTATCGCCGATTTTCATGGTGCGCACCCGTGTCAGGTTCTGCTTGACCGGTATCCGTTGTCCCGTTTCGAAAATATGCAACTGCTGGCGGCTTTGTTTGTGTCGCACCTGTTGGAAAGCCATGAAGCCCAGCTGCCGGTGGCAGAACGCTCCTCACTCTTTGCCGATCCGCCCGAAGTTCAGCAACGGCGGGAAGAGTTTCTCAAAGATTATGCACAGATGATGAAGCAGGATTATTTTACCCTGTTCGGCATCGACGAAAAAGCCGACAACGAAACTCTGCGCCGCGGTTACGTCAGTATGGCCAAAAAATATCATCCCGACCGCTACCAGCAGGAGAGTTTCTCCCGCGATCTCAAACAGAAGGTCAATGCTCTGTTCCAGCACATTACCGAGGCCTACGAAGTGCTCAGCCTGCCGGTCAAGCGTCACCTGTACGTCCAGCAGATAAAGAGTGGAGGAAAAGCGGTCCGTGATCAGGCCGGGGATATCATCAAGGCGGAAACCTTTTTTCAGCAAGGGCTGGTTCTGGTGCGCCGGAGCAACTTCGCGGCGGCACATGACCTGCTGGACAAAGCCGTCACCCTTTACGACAACGAAGCCGAGTACCTCTGTTATCTGGCTTTGGCAAAATTTCGCACCGATTCCGGCGACGGCGTACGCAAAGCCCAGGCCCTGAACTTGATTACCCGGGCTCTGCAGATGAACAGCAATCTCGACGTGGCGCATCTGTTTCACGGCTATATGCTCAAGGATGAAGGACGGGAACGCGAGGCGGAAAAACGCTTCGAGTTGGCGATTCAGCGCAATCCAAACTGTACTGAGGCCCTGCGTGAATTGCGTCTGCTCCGGATGCGCCGTGAGGAAGAGGGGGGCACAGGGATGCTCGGCAAGCTGTTCAAAAAATAGGGTCACGATGACACGTTATGCCAAAAAAAACGGGCCCGATCATCGGGCCCGTTTTTTATTCCATCAAAGACCAAGCGCCTGTCGGAGCCCAGGCGGCTGGACAAACGCTTCGAGTCCGGCCTGAAACACCGGCTCAGGCAACACCTTGCGGATGGCTTCCAGGTAACGCTGAATCAGGAACATCCGCAGACCGTCCCGCAATTCGCGCTTCAGTCCATGAAACACGACTCCGATCCGGAACCCTTCCACCTGCGCCTCACGACACGGAGCGGCAAAGATAACACAGCCATCATAGCGTTGACGCACGCCCGAAACTTCCATCTGGACCGTCACCTGCTCATCGCGGACCATCTCATGCGGGCAGAAAAAACGCCCCCCCATATCAGACAGGCTACTGAGGACCGTAGTGCAGACCCGCCCGCGGGCGGTGATCATTGCTGACAGCTCCATAGCCATGCGGATATGCATGCGTGGTGGTCGATGAAAACGGTGCTCAAGAGTCTGCCAGAGCTGCTCAAACTCCAGCGGAAAGCTCAATCGATCACGACCATGGTACTGCGACGCCGTAAGCCAGACCACTTCCTGCCCCGGCAGGGGGACAGCGCACCCTTCCCGGGCCAGCAGCAACACATCCAGCTCAGCGGGGTCACAGAGCACAAAACCCCAACTCTTCAATAATTCCTGCAGAAAAAAATCGAGAGCTTCCGACCCGGAACTCAGCGCAATCCGCTTATCTGCATCCGCTCTGTCTGTGTGATCCGCCAGCACTTATAAAAATCCTTTTTATATAATTTTCTGAATATTAACAGTTGCCAGAAGTAAATAACCAGTTAAAAAGATTTCAGGCTGACATCGAGCAGATGACGCGGATCAACGTTAGCGCACGCTGTCATCAGGCTGCGCCGAAGATCAGGGATCTCCAGACTGAGCTCATTTATCAATTGTTTTATGCGCTGTCGCTGCTGTTTCGCACTATCCTGCAGCGGACAACCACAGCCGATGACCGGAAAATTTTGTTCCTTGGCAAACGCGACAATCAATGACTCGGCAACATAAGCCAGGGGTCGAATGACCGTATGCCGACCGTTGTCGGCGAGCAGCTTCGGACTCATCGCCGCCAGTCGGCCAGCGAAGAACTGGTTGAGCAGCAGGGTTTCAACGACATCATCAAGATGGTGTCCAAGGGCAATCTTGTTGCAGCCAAGTTCATCGGCCAGCGCGTAGAGAACCCCGCGCCGCAGTCGGGCACAAAACGCGCAGTAGGATGAACCGGGGCGCAGCTTGGCGGCAATGGTCGCCGACCCGGCGGTCTTCTGCATTTTATAAACAAAATTGTGGGCACGCAGATAATCTTCAATCACCGCGCTGCGATAATTGGCAAAACCGGCATCGACATTGACGGCCACCAGTTCATAGGGGACCGGTGACTGCCGGCGCAGGGTTTCAAGCAGATGTAACAGCGTGTAGGAATCCTTACCGCCGGAGACGGCGACTGCAATCCGGTCACCCGCCTCAATCAGCTTAAAATCACCGATGGCCCGACCGACCAGTCTCCTCATTTTCAGCATCAACGGGGTGCTGGCCCTTTGTGTCTCCAGACTGATCCGGTTCATGCCGTCATCTTCTGCTCTTTTCGTCGCCACCTGAATCGTCTCACTCCTCTGCTTCCGGCGTCGCCAGATAACGATCACGCAGACCAATCGCCTGACGCACATCTTCAAGAATCAGATAGAAGGCCGGGATCAGCAGCAGAGTGATGCCGGTCGCAAACAGGATGCCGAAGCCAAGACTGATCGCCATCGGGATCAGGAACTTGGCCTGAACGCTGGTCTCGACAATCATCGGCGCCAGGCCGAAAAAGGTAGTCAGCGAGGTGAGCAGAATCGGCCGGAATCGCCGCGTTGCGGCTTCGCACAGACTGTCATGAGCGTCAAGGCCGACCTTCCGATTCTGGTTGGTACGGTCGATCAGTAACAGGGAATCGTTAACCACAACTCCAGCCAGAGCCACCAGCCCGAACAGGCTGAGCAGACTGAGGGTGTAACCCATAAGTATGTGGCCCAGTACGGCGCCGACCATACCAAACGGGATCGCCGCCATGATCAAAAGCGGCTGGCTGTAGCTACGAAATGGAATGGCCAGAAGGACAAAGATCATCACCAGCGCCAGCAGAAAACCGGAGCGCATGCTGGCCAGTGACTCACCCTGCTCCCGCGCCTCCCCCTCAAGATTATACCCCAGTCCCGGGTAGTCACTCAACAACGTCGGCAACAGTCCACCGCGCAATTCTGTAATGATTTGCTGGGCATTACTGACCGTGCTATCGACCCGGGCGCTGACGTTGACCACCCGTTTGCGGTCGGTGCGATTGATGGCCGAAAATCCACGCCCTTCGTCAATGACAGCGGCCCGCAGAAGCGGAACCTCACCGCCGTTCGGGGTGCGGATCAACATTGTTTCGAGGCTGGCCAGCTCACCACGGTCGTTTTCCGGATAGCGCACCACCACCTTGACTTCGTTACGCCCGCGTTGCAGACGCAGGGCTTCAGCACCGTAATAGGCCGAGCGCACCTGCCTGGCCAGATCGAGTTCGGTCAGACCGAGACTGCGTCCGGCATCGCTCAGTCGCAACTTCAGCTCACGCTGACCGCGGGCGTAATTGTCTTCAATGTCACTGACGCCCGGATATTCAGCCAGAGCGCTGCGCAGGCGCTCTGCGGCACGTTCAATGACGTCAAAATCATCATGAGCAAGCTGCACGTCAATGTTGGCCCCCATCCGCACCAGATTAGACTGAAAGGTCAAAGAGCGCACTCCGGGAAATTCACCGAGCCGTTTTTGCCAGTCACGCTGGATATCCGAGGTTTTGGCGGTACGATCCTCACTGCGGGACAACTGCATGGCAACCGAGCCGAGATAAGACCCGCTGTTACCGCTGCCGCCAGCCGGTCCGCCCTGGGCCGCAGTCGCCCCGTCCAGAGCGTAGAGCCCTCGCAATACGGATAGAGTTGCCGGACGCTTCGCATCAAAATCGGCCACCGTTGCCAGAGCTGCCGCTTCCATCGCCTGTACCACTTTGGCGGTTTCAGCGACCGGCGTCCCCCGGTTCATCTGCACGGTGGCGATGATGGTGTCGCCATCCACCTCAGGCATGAAGGTAAAGCGAATGACCTCACCCTTCACCAGTCCAAAGGTGACCACCAGTGCCGCCACACCAGCGGCGACGCTAACGTAGCGATGACGCAGGTTGAACTCAAGCGCGCGCCGGTAGGGGCCGTTGATGAAACGGAGCAGCCAGCTGCCAAACCGGCGACGATTGCGGTCGATGGCGCCGAGAACACCGGTCTCGCTCTCTGCCCGGCGCCGGCCGTGGGCAAGGTGCGAAGGGAGGACAAACAGCGACTCGATCAGCGACACCAGGAGCAAGGTGATGACAATTGCCGGAATGACCCGGATGAACTTGCCCATCATGCCGGTGACGAACAGCAGGGGCAAAAAAGCCGCCACCGTGGTCAGGATGGCAAAAACGATCGGCGTGCCGACCTCCTTTGCCCCGTCGATGGCTGCGCGCAGGAAGGACTTGCCGCTCTGCCGGTGCTCATAAATGTTCTCGCCGACAACGATCGCGTCGTCAACCAGAATCCCGAGGGAGAGAATGAAGGCAAAGAGCGAGATCATATTGATCGACACGCCGATCCACGGCATCAGGAACAGGGTGCCGAAAAAGGAGATCGGAATGCCGAGCATCACCCACAGGGCGAGCCGGATTTCGAGAAACAGGCCGAGGATGACCATCACCAGCATCAGCCCGAACATGGCGTTTTTCTGCAGCAGCTGCATTCGGCTGGCAAAGATTTCAGAGGTGTCGTTCCAGGTCGCCAGATGAATTGGCGGTGGCAGATCGGCCTGTTTCGCCTTGGCAAAAGCGATGACTGTTTCGGCAATAGCGATCGGCTTCTGATCGCCGACCCGATAGACCTTGAGCATCGCCGCCGGATGACCATTATAGCGTCCGGCTTCGTCGGTCTCCTCAAAGGTGTCGCGGACACTCCCCAGATCGCCGAGGCGGACCTGAGTGCCATCGGCGGCGGCAATCACCACCAGGTCGGCATATTCGGCGGCCCAGTAGCGCTGCTCCTTGGTTCGGACCAGAATCTGCTCCCCTTCCGTGCGCAGGGTGCCGGCGGGCAAATCCAGAGATGCGGCACGGATTCTGGCGGCAACCTGATCGAGAGTCAGGTTGTAACGGCGCAGGTTATCCGGTGCAATCTCAATAGCGATTTCCAGCGGTCGCACACCGGAGAGATCGACCTGAGTGATCCCGGAAAGCGTCAGCAGTTCATCGCGCAACGACTCGGCCTGCTCACGCAGGGTGCGCTCGCCGACATCACCGTAGACCACCAGTGAGATCACTTCACGCCGTTGCAGCATCTTGCTGACCACCGGCTTTTCAGCCTCTTCGGGGAAGGTGGTGATGCGGTCAACCTCGCTGCGGATATCCTGGAGCACCGCATCAACGTCGGTCCCGGGGTAGACCTCGGCCACCAGCGTCCCGACCCCCTCGCTGGCAACCGATTTGATTTGCTTGATACCGTCGGTACCGGTGAGACTCTCTTCGAGTTTGAGCAGAATCCCCTCTTCGACCTCCTCCGGACCGGCGCCAGGGTAGACCACGGTCACCAGCACCCGGTCAAGATCGATCTCCGGAAACACTTCCTGGGTAATCTGCGGCCCCTTGATCAGTCCGCCGACAATCAGCACCACCATCAACAGATTGGCGGCAACATGGTGCTGGGCCATCCAGCTGATCGGTCCTTTCATCGCTGACTATCCCCGCTGGCAATCCGCAACTGCATCCCGTCGGCAACCCCGGTTAAGGAGGTCAAAATCACCTGCTCGCCCGGTTCGAGCCCGGCGCCAATCAGAACCGTTTCGCGTTCACGACGCAGAACCTCCACCGGCCTGATGCGCAGGCGTCCATCGGCATCGATCACCCAGACCTGCTGCTCATCACGCAGAGCGCGGCGCGGCAGTTCAACCACTTGTTCAAGCAGCGGACCGGCAAAGATCACATCGACAAACAGGCCGACTTCAAGATAAGGCGCAGACGCTGTTTTTGCCTGCAGCCGGTAGGGATCATCGACCAACACCGCGACCTGCACCATCCGGCCGCGAGCATCAACCTCACCCAGACCTCGATCAATCCGACCCGGCCAGGTCAGGTTGTTGTCCCCCGCCGCCAGAATCACCGTAGCGGTACTGCCACCCCCCCCTTGCGGACCGGGGATGGTCAGCCAGCCCAGGTCCTCCAGCGGCACGGAGACGATGATCTCCGCCGCATCGGTGCCGGTCAACGTTGCCACACTGGTGCCGGCCCGAACATACTGACCGATATCGACCTGCTCACTGCGGATTCGTCCGGCAAACGGCGCCCGCAGGCTGGTCCGCTGCAAGTTCAGTTGTGCCAGTTGATAAGCGGCAGCAGCAGACGCGACATTGGCCCGCGAATTTTTCAGCTGCGGCTCATAAAGAACCAAGGGATTCGGTTGTTCGCCATCAGGAAACTGCATCCGGGTCCATTCAGACCGGGCGATCGCCGCCTGACTCTCCGTCGTCGCCAGTTCGACCTCGGCCCGGGCCAGAGCGGCTGCAGCCTGCTCCACCGCCAACCGATAATCGGTCGGCTCAATCTGGATCAGCAGGTCATTGCGACCAAAGAAGGCCCCGGAGGCAAAGTCGCGCCCGAGAGCAATGATTCTGCCACTGACTTGCGGGTCGAGACTGATCTGTTGACGGGCAGAGACGGTCCCTGCGGCCCGAATCTGCAACGGCACATCCCGCCGCTGCACCGTCATCACATCGACCAGGGCGCCAACCGCCCGTTGCGGGGCTTTTTCCGGCGCTTTTTTCAGCATAATGAGGAGAGCGGCCACAGCCATGGCAGCGGCAATAATCAACAAAGGGAGAATGACTTTGAACAATCGCGAACGCGGTGTCATGGCGTGGATTCCTTTTTAATCTCAGAGAAAGGGACGATGGCCGCCTGCATCCAGTCACCGCCGATGGCGCGCGCCAGACTGATGCGGTCCGCCAGCAGTTGACGCCGCGCCGCCAGCAGGTTGCTTTGCACCTGCGCTTGAAACAGTTGGGCGGTCAGTACCTGTAAATACTCATTCAAGCCGGATTGATAGCGCGCTGTTGCCAGCCGCAATGAAGAGCTGGCGGCCGCCTCGGCTTCAACCAGGCTGGCAATACGCAGTGAATCGTTGTGGTCGCGGACCAGTGCATCTTCAACCTCCTGAAACGCGACCAGCACCGTCTGCCGGTAACGGGCTAAACTCTCAGCCAATAGCGCATCCTGTCGCGCCACCTCAGACCGCCGGCGGCCGCCGTCGAACAGCGGTAGAGTCAGTCCGCCGGCCAGATTCCAGAACTCACCGGCCAGAGTCGGCACCGAAAAAGTCGACCGGCTGTAACCATAGCTACCGAGCAGATTGATTGACGGGAAACGCTCAGCGATGGCGGCGGCCAGACGCGCATCGCTGGCCTCAACCCGCAGCATGGCAGCCTGAAGGTCCGGGCGCCGGGCCAGCAGCTCACTTGGCAGTCCGGCCGGGAACGCCTCCGGTGGTGCCGGCAGGGTCGCCAGCGTTCCGGCAATCTCCGCACCCGGGTAGCGTCCGACCAAAACCGACAGGGCATGCTCAGCCTGTTGCAACGCGCTGGCAGTCGCCTGGCGACTGGCCTGTGAACTGGCCAGATTCAGCCGGGCCTGATACAGATCGACCGCCGGCACTAGCCCCCCCTTGTAGCGGCGCTCAACCATCTCGACCGTTTTGGTGTAGGCCTCAATATTATGATCGGCCAGTTGCATCTGGGCGCGTTGTTCTATGACCAGATAATAACCATCGGCGACCCGCGCCGACAGACCGAGCATCAAAGCCTTGACCTCTTCCTGCGAGGCACTGTAATCGGCGGCCGCACCGCGACTACGTGCCGCCAGTCTCCCCCAGAGATCAATTTCGAAACTTGCCGCCAAAGAGAGGCTGCGACTCGTACCGTCAATGTCACCGTTCGGGCCCGGCTGATGCCCGGTTTTCACATCTCCACCGGCGCTTAATGCTGGCAACTGACCGCCATTGGCCAGCGCCAGCAACGCCTCGGACTGACGCATGCGGGCGAACGCCTGTTCAAGATCGTAATTGTGTGTCAGGGCCTCATTGATGAGCCGGTTGAGTTCTTCATCGGCAAACGCCTCCCACCAGCGTCCTCTTGCCAGCGAACCGGCGTCGGCCTGCACCCCGGCAAAGACAGACGGAGCATCGGCAGGCGGTGTGACTGGCACGGAGCGGTGCGGATTGCAGCCGGCAATCATCAACAAAAGAAGGAACAGAACGACAATTTTATGCATTATGCAATCCCTTTGCTTCCGGCGGTTACAAACGTCAGCAACTCTTCAATCAGGATTTCACTATCAACTTCTTCCGGAAACGTTTGCAGCAATCCGCCACCATGGCCAAGCAGACGCATGACATGGGTCATTGCCCCGAGACTGAATTGCAAACGCCAAAAAACCGTTGCCAGCGGCAACTCCGGTTGCGCGTCACGCATCAGACTTAAAAGTTGTTCGAACAAAGGCTGAATCAGTTGCAGAAAAATAGTGCGAACCGTCGCATCCGGCTCAGCCATCGACCGGCCAACCAGAGTGCTGAAATGCCTGGCCCCCGGTTCGCCACAACAAAAACGCAAGGTCGGAGCAATAAACGCCCGCAGCACATCGCCGGCCTCCGGATTTTCTCCACGGGCCGCCGCCTGCTCGGCAACGTCGCGCAAAGACTCCGCCCGCAGAGCGTTTAATGGCACGAGTCGACGCCGGAAGACCTCCTCCAGCAACGCTTCTTTTGAACCAAAATGGTAATTGACCGCAGCCAGGTTCGCACCGGCGGCGGCAGTGATGGCACGTAATGAGGTACAATGGTACCCATTGGTTGCAAACAGTTCCTCTGCCGTATCGAGAATCCGTTCACGGGTGTCAGGCTGGCTCATAAATGCTCCCTTGAAGAGACCTTATCATTTAAACGTTTGTTTGAATTTTGTCAAGGAGCTCCGTCCACTGCGCTACGGTCGCAGGAATTGCCAGACAACATCCAACCATGTTAAAAGTATCAGGTAGGTCAACGGGATGAACAAGGAAACAAACAGTTTCTTTGTAACAAATAGAATATCGCCTATGCGATTCTTTGCCCCACTCGACCATCCGGAGGGAGATTACCATGAATGAACAGCGTCATTTCCTGCGTATCCCGTTTGTCAGCCAATCTGTCATCCTTTGCCCGCACAAGGAACATAGGGGAAAACTGCTCGACTTCTCCCTGCGCGGCGCCCTGTTCCAGATCGAAGAGACTCCGACCATCCCCCTTGGCACCAGCTGCGATCTGTCCATCGACTTTTCCGGCTGCGACATTCGACTCGAATTTGCCGGCGAACTGGTGCACCACGAGTCCGACCACTACGGCTTTCACCTCGGTGCCACCGACCTCGACAGCTTCATCCACCTGCGCCGTCTGCTCGAACTCAACAGCGGCGACGCCGAGGAGATCCACCGCGAGCTGTTTGACTGGTTAAAACCGACCTGAATACCGCCTGAAAAAATGCGAATAAGAAAGGCCGCACGGGGGATACCCATGCGGCCTTTGTTCTTCATATAAAAGGAACAGGTTAAACGTAAACTGAATTTCAATGGCTGATCAAACGCCGCCAGATGCAAGGCGCCCGCCGGTTAAGGAGTGAGGTGTAGCGGAAGCTACATCGCAGCGACGCAACCAAGGGGAACGCAGCAGATGGTGGTGTTTCATCAGCCATTAACTATTTGATGACGCGTGCCGCTCCCGTCAACACATCCGGCGGCACCGCAATCTTCAGCGCCGACGCCGTCTTCAGATTCACCACCAGAGCGACCTTCTTCGGCAGACGTACCGGCAGGGCAAACACCTTCTGGCCATTGAGCACCTGAATGGCATGCACACCAAGCAACTGCCCCTGCTCCACCGGATCGGCCTCAAGGTTAAGCAGGGCCCCCTGCTCACCAAGCCCGGGGATCTGGGAAAAGACCGGCCAGCCCTTGGCAGCGGCAAAAGCCATGACCGCCGGCAGGTTCATGTTGATCGCCACCCCTTCGGTCAAATAGAGGCTGTCGATCTTGCCGACCAGACTCTCCAGTGCCTTGGTCAGATCGGCGGAACTTTTCACGTCAACCTTGACCACAGCAAATCCCGACTTGTCGCCGAGTTCAGCCAGCCGCTTCGCCTGTAGACTCGCCCCTTCTTCCTGGGAAGAGGAGAGGATACCGATATGCTTGGCTTTAAACATCTTGGTAAAATGCAACACCAGAGCATCCATTGGCGTCGCACTGCTGACGCCACTGATCTCGCCGCCGGTTACGTTCAAATCCTTGACCAGACCGAGAGCAACCGGATCATAGACATCGGCAAACAGCAGAGGAACGCCCGACACCTCCTGCTTTGCGAAGAGACTGACCGGAGCGCCATAAGTAATAATCAGGTCGGCACCGACACCGGCGGCCTTACGCAGACTGTTGCCCCAGGACATTTTATCCGGGTTCGGCGTCTGCACGTAGATCTTCAACTTGTCTTCACTCATGCCGGCGGTGCGCAAAATGGCGACAAACGCTTCATGCGCCGCCTTGTAACGCGGCAGATCGCCGGTCACAACGACAGCGACAAACTGTTCCTTGGCTTGTACCAGTGATGGGGCCAGAAGACTGGCACCCAGCAGCAGAGTACAAAGAAGGATGATACCCCTCGTTCTATTCACCCAAATCCCTCTCGGAAGAAGCCTCATTTCAAACATCCTTTGCGGGGAATCACCAACTGTAAGCCAGTGAACCGGTCAGGCTCTGCGTCGTGCCATCGTAAATATCGCTGTTACGGGCATTGTAATCATCAAAGGCGTAAGTCAGGCCTATGACCCACTGATCAGCCGGTTCCCAGTCGATGCCTGCGCTGATCCCCTGCTGGACAAAATCGAGCTTGCTGATCTGCTCCAGCTCGGTCGAGGTCGATGTCGTTGTCGTGACGTTTGCTGCCGTCGTATTGTCCGTGTGAATAAAGGTATCATTAAAATTGGTCTTGAACGTTGACTCCGACACCAGATAATAACCCTCAAGCCTTGTTGAAACCGTTTTCGTCACCTGTAGATTCATATACGCTGAAACATTCTTGGTGTCGACAATATAATCGGTAGCCTTTTTCGTATTATACCAGCCGATATAATCCCGGTTCAGGTCGAATCCACCAAAAAGCAGATCCTGCTCAATTTTGGCCCGCATATAGCCGCCATTGACCCCGGCTGTCACCCGGTTAAAGGGATTCAGCCAGAAACCGAGGGCATAATTCTGCTGGGTCTTCTTGCGATCGGTCGATTCATAGGCAACATCGCTGACTCGGGTGGCGTCAGTGGCCGGCCGATAGGTATCCCAGACCGCATGCTGGAAACCATTATTCTCTTCCAGGGTGCCCTTGGCCGAAGCGTTTAATCCCCAGTTGGCCTTACCGCTGTAGTTCACGCCGGCAAAGACCTCCTGCTTGTCCTCGAAGGATGCCGCATAAGCCGGGTTATCCGAATGCATGTAGCGATACCAGGTGTTGATCTTTAACGCCGAGGTGGCCAGTGGGCGAATCGTTACGCCGAGGCGGAATTGATCGATAATCTCTTGGTCAGGGAGACCCCAAACTGTCTCACCGGCTGCCGCCCCAAGGCGATCAATCGGAGAATTCGTGGCAGAATAGGGCGTTGTGGCCTCACCAATATTGCTGCGATAGATGATCTCGCGTTGCGCATCCCCCTTGATCGTCAGCTTCTTGATCGGTCGCCAGGTCGCGGACGCGGCGTATTGATAACGGGTCAGGTCGATGTTCTCCCGTACCGGGAACGCAATTGTCGTATCAGGTGCCACAGGAAGAGCGACCGGCCAGGTCGTGTTTGCCGTCCGGATGTAAGCAGCCGAGATGGCCGAGGGGGTATCGGTGTTAAGATCTAGCAGACGAAAACGCAAGCGCAGGGTCAGTGATTCAACAGGTGTATAGGAGATATCGCTGGCAACTTTCTGGTAATTGGATTCCACCGTCAGATTATCAAGTTCAGACAGTTTTGAATTGTTTTTTCGCAGGCCGTAGGTGTACGCCCCCTCCCCGACCAGACCACCACTTAGAGCGGTGCGCACTTTAACCGTGCTCTGCAACAAGGTGGACTCGGGATCTTCACTATGCTGATAGGTTCTCGGCACATCGACCGGGCTATAGGAAAGCCCGAAAAATTCATATTCGGGGGTCGGGTCCTTGACCCGGAAGACCCGGAACAGTTGCTCAACGGCCACATCAAAGAAACCGACATGGGCATCGACTCCACCGCTGATCTCTTCTGTAACCCGCCTGACCTGGCGCGTTGAACTCGCCAAATGGCAGGAGTCACAATTTCCTGTGGCTGGAGCTACCGGAGTACCAATCCCAGCAAGGTCATGCCCCTTGTCAACAAAACGGAGTTGCCGGGTCCCGTCCTTTTCCAGTCTCCAGTACTTGAGCCGGACGTGGGCCGGATTGTCACCTAATTTGGCAATGACCTCGGCTGACTCAATCTGGGTTGAGACCCCGTAATCATCGTCTGGGTTGGCATCTTCGTAAGTGAGGCGCCTGGTGGTGGTCGATTCGGGGCGCGATCCCGGCGCACCGGGCAGATAGGGGATATGGTCGAGATTGTGCCAGAACTGCTCGCTTTCAAGGTTAAGCTTCAACTTGCCGGCGAGGTCGAGGTGACCAACAAAACGGTAATCTTCAGAGTTGTTATACGCCCCCTCTACCGAAAAATGGGTCCCGGAGATTGTGCTCGTCACATCCAGACCATACAGTCGGCTCGACTCGTCATACCGCCACTCGGAAACACGACTTAAGTTTCCGTTAACACCCATGCCCGAATAACCCACATACATCTTGTGATCTGGCGGGGCATAGGTTGAAGGCTCCTCGGCCACAGCGGAGAAGGCGAAAAGAACGGCAAAAACGCAACATGACAAGCAAACTGACCCGAGTCGATACAGATTCACAAACTCCTCCTGAATATCCGGACCACCGTCCTGGTGACAGACCTTTAGCTTAGCGCGTAAGGAAATCGCCACGACCGAAGCGCGACGGCACATCGGTACCGTGGATCATGGAATGGCAATCGGTACAACGGTTGTAAAAAACCTGCTTCTTTTCCGAAGCATTCAATGAATCGACTGCATGATCACCCTGATGGCCGGCATGACACTGCAAGCAGAGAAACGGCTGTCCCGCAGCCAGCATCGGCCGGTTGGGTGAACCATGCGGGTTATGGCAGTTGGTGCAGTCCTCAGTGACATCGGCGTGTTCATAAACAAACGGACCCTGTTTCTCCATGTGACAGCGGGTACAGGTTGCCTTGACCGTCGGCTCACGGAGCAGATGCTCGTTCATGGTGCCGTGCGGATCGTGGCAGTCGGCGCAATCCATCTTATGCTCATTGACCGGATGGTGTGACGACTGCGAGAAAGCATTGCGGATATCGGTATGGCAGGCGAAGCAGGTCTCGGCCATATCGTGCCGGTCGAGCTTCTGTTTGGCACCGGTGTGCAGTTTGTGGCAATTGAAGCAGCTGACCTCGTTAGCTTCATGAGTGCTGCCACTCCACAGGGCCAGGTTGGGCGAAGAATTGGCCGAATGGCACTTGAGACAGGTCAGGCTCTGCGCCATGGCCGGCAGCTCGGTCAACTGGATGAGGGTATCGTTCTGGCACATCGGTTGGCCGTCGGCGCGGATTCTGAAGGCGGCCACCGCGAGACTCCCCGGCCCGTGGCACGATTCGCAGTTGACCAGCGGCAGACCGCTGTCGGCATCAATCTGCTCGCCATGCACCGAGTTGTCAAAATCGAACTTCGTTTTTTCGTGGATATGACACTTGGCCAGACACTGGTCGTTACCAATGTAGTCCGCATCAAGCCGACCGACGATCATCTTCTCGTATTCACGGATGGGCTGGATCGGCTTATCTTTGCGCAAGCTCGGGGAACAGGCGACCAGAACCACGACGCCCGTCAGCAAAAGAATGCTCCATCTCAAGGCACAACCTCCTGATTCATGAGGGAAATATCGCATAAACTGCATACATAAAAAACGGTCGAATCGGCAATTTTTATGCAAGAATCATGAAAATTAGACAGTAGCTGCCAATTAGAATAAAAACATTAATGATATCGACGGACTAGAAGGGTTGGTGGTCGAACAGGAAAAACGGTGTTCTAGCGCCTACGGCCATTGACGGCCTGTTCCGGTGGAATTACGGACCCGGCAACCGGGATAAAGAGGGCAATCAAGGACAGCGGTAACCGATACCATGGACGGTGAGAATAACCTGCGGGGCCGCCGGGTCGACTTCGATTTTCTTGCGCAACTGGGCGATGTGCTGGTCAAGAGTACGGGTGGTACCGCAGTAGTTTATCCCCCAGGCAGAATTGAGCAGATCGTTACGCGACAAGACCTCGCCGCGGTGCGCATGAAAAATGTCGAGCAGTTTGAGTTCACGGGCGGTCAGCGGGTAGACTTTGCCAGCGCGCGTCGCTTCATAACTACGGCGGTCGATACAAGCGGCACCGAGGGTAAAAGTGTCCGGCAGCACGGTAACGGGTGGAGGTGCCGGCCGACTGCGCCGCAACACGGCGGCGATGCGTGCCCGCAGCTCATGCAGGCCGAACGGTTTGGTCACATAATCATCAGCCCCAAGCTGCAAACCGACAACTTTGTCGATCTCCTCCCCTTTGGCGGTGAGCATGATCACCGGCGTCCGCGCATCATGCTTGCGGATTTCACGACACACATCGTAGCCGCTGCATTCGGGCATCATCACATCGAGCAGGATCAGGTCGAAGCCACCGCTGGCATAAGCGGTCAGAGCAGCGGCACCGTCAGCCGTATCGACGACTGTGTACCCTTCCCCCTCGAGCAGATCGACCAGCCCCTGGCGCAGGTTCGCATCATCTTCGGCAATCAGGACCCGAGTCGTCATGACAATCTCCCGCTGTGAAGGATCAACTCAAAGCAGCACCCCCCACCCGCCTGTTCAAAACAATTGAGCTGGCCGCCCAGCCCCTCAGCCAGCTGACGAGCAATGGAAAGGCCAAGACCGGCCCCCTGCTGCCGGGCGGTGAGGGAATCATCGATGCGATGAAATTTTTCGAACACCTTCTGCCGCTGCGCCGGCGGGATGCCGGGACCGCGGTCGCAAACCGCCAACCGCCAGACCGCGGCGTCAGCGGTCAAGCGAACACAAACTTCTCCGCCATTCACCGCATATTTGAGGGCGTTGTCGAGCAGATTGAGGATGATCTGTTCGATGGCATCACGGTCACCGAGCAACGGAGCGGTCGCCGGCTCAATCTCGCGCCGCAAGCGCATGCCGGCTTCATTCAGACGCACCGTCTGATTGTCGAGCAGATCGTGCAGCACCGGCACCAGATCAAGCTGCTCCCGGGCATATTCGCGCCGCCCCTGTTCGAGGCGGCTGAAATCGAGGATGTTGTTCACCAGACGGGTCAGACGCTGGCTTTCACGGACAATGGTCTGCAGGTAGCGCTGGCGCTTCTCCGCCACCTCCACCCGCCCTTCATCAAGGAGTTCGGCGTACATGCGGATGGTGGTCAGTGGCGTCTTCAGCTCATGGGAGACACTGGCGACAAAATTGGTCTTTTGAAGGGCATCGCGACGCTCGCGAAACGCCTGACGGAGCAGCAACGTACCGCCGAGGAGAATCGCCACAACAAAGGTCCCGACCAGCAGTGAGGTGACGAGCAGAAAGCGACTGGCAGCACCGTCGGCAGCTGCCGCCGGGTAGGCGACCACCTGCCAATGCGGCAGGCGGGGGATAACGGCAGAGGCGAACGGACGGGTTGCGGAGGTGATCACCAACGGTCCCGACTGATGAAACACCGCACCGGCGCCATCAAGAAGAGCGCTGGTGCCGGCGACATCGGCTTCGGCCGGAAATGCCGCCAGCAGACGACTGAGCAGAGCCATCATTTCGATCTCAACCCCGATACGCTGCGCACTCCCCGCCGGCCGGTACCAGCCGAGCAGATGCAGCTGATTGTCGGCAAACCAGGTCAACCAGCCCGACTCGCCGGGAGGGGCGCTGGCGTCGGCAAGACCACTGACACTGGCGCTACTCATTTCAGCCGCTGGAGCCGGTGCCTGCCGGGCCAGTGAGCGCAGCTCCTGTCGCTGGGCAAGGATGCCGTCGGCCACCGCCGGTGCCGCGGGCAGATCGGCCACCGGCGCCTGCCAGTCAGCTTGCCCGGCAAACAGCGGCAGATAGCGGCGCACAAACTGGGCCTCCTCGTCGCTGGCCGGACGCACCGGGTCGGGAAAGAGCAAGCCACCGCCGCGCTCCCAGACAAAGACATTGCGCACCAGAGGGTTGTCGCGCTTCCAGTCATCGAGCAAAAGTGCCGCATTCTCGCCGCCGAACTGCCGCAAGGTCAACATCAACCCTTCCTCAACCTCGCCAACACCAAGGTCGAGATTATCGGCAATCGCCTGCACCCGCTCCAGCGCCATCTGCCGCACACCGTCGTTTCGTCGCGCCTCCTCGCTGCCGAGCAGACGCAACGCGCCGATCCCGAGTAACAGCGTCGGGATCAGCAACAGTAACCAGGCGATCAGCAGGCGAACGTTCATCGATCCATCCTTGACCGTGTCCGGGCAGCAAACACCACCCGGACACGGCACCCTGTTTTTCTACTCCGCAGCTTATTAGGCTGAGCAAAAGCGTTCAGATGCTAGGCGCCCGCAGCCTTGAGGAGTGGGGCGTAGCGGAAGCTACGTCGCAGCGACGAGAGCAAGGGGAACAACGCAGATGAATGCTTTTCCTCAGCCGCCTCAATAGTCTTTCTGTTGCTGACGCACCTTATAACTCTCTGACCGCAGCTCCTTTTTAGCGGAACTCGGCATCGGTGCCGGGGCGGCGAAAACTTTCGCGTCCTCGTCCAGCGTCTGGGCTTTTTCGGCCAGGTCGGCGAAACCGAGCGCCTGATTCTTCTGGCTCAGCTCATCACTGCTGCGCTTGAGCTCAGCCACCGCTTCGGCCGGACGCCCGGCGTTGTAGAGATCGAGGGCCTTGTCCTTGGCCACGGCGATTTCGTTCTCGACCACCGCCGCCTGCACCTCACGACTGGCCGAGGCGCGCACCTCTTCCTGACGTTTGGAAAAAGCGACCTGAGCATAAGATTCCGATTTTTCACTGCGGCTGGTCAAGGCATTCTCATAGGAACAACGCGCATGGGCAATATCTTTTTTGTCGCCGGCGGTGCCGGGGTCGACCTGCACTTCGACCAGCACGTATTTTTCCTGACCACCGTAAAGCTGGTTGAGGTGAATTTCAACCTTGTTGTCGCGAATACGCCCTTCACGGCCGATGATGCGCAGCGGACGCACCCCGCGCGGGCAGTCGACCTCGATAATCACCTTGCGGGCGACAACACTGAGCACGTCACCGAGTTCAGCGGCAAAAATACGCGGCAGATCCTGGCTGTTTTCGACAAAATAGTGGTTGCCGTCGCTGCGCTCAGCGAGTTGCGACATCAGGTCTTCGTTGAAATCGTTGCCGATACCGATGGTGGTGACCGAGATCCCCTCCTTGTTCAGGGCAGCGCCGAGGCGGGCAAGGTCGGCAGCGGTACTCGGGCCGACATTAGCCAAACCATCGGAGAGCAGCACCACCCGATGGACATAGGCGCCGCCCAGGTGCTTGCGGATCTCCGCCGCCCCCTGGCTGACCGCGCCATAAAGAGCGGTGTTGCCGCCGGGCTGGATGGCGCGGATCCGCGATTCAATCCACTCGGTATTGGCCGCGCTTTGTGGCGGGATCAGGGTTTCGACATTATGGTCGTAAATGACCAAAGAGAAGAGGTCGCGCTTGCCGAGACGGCGCAGGGCGGTGATCGCCGCTTCACGCGCCTTTTCAATCTTGTCGCCGCTCATGGAACCGGAACGGTCGAGGACCAGAGTCAGGTTGACCGGCGGTCGCTCGGTCTCGCGCGGGGCGGCAGGGACGTCGAGATTGATGCGAATAATCGTCGTCTCTGTCTGGCCGGCAGGCAAAACGGTACGGTCGAGCTGCAGATCGCAGCCGACCAACGGCTTGGCCGATGCGCTACTGGCCAACAGCAATACGGCACAACTCAGCAGAAACAACAGACTCCGGTTGGTTTTCATAATTTTCCTCCTTGACTTGGGACGCGGTCGCACACCGCCGGCACATCCGGCTTTGTGACATCATCAGACCACATCGCCCGCTGCCAAGTCGTCACCGGGAGGTCAAAAGTTTGTAAAAGAATTGTCATGGCACGGCGTTACTTTACCGCAAAATCACGCAAAAGTGATGCTCGCTTTTGCGTGAAGCCTTTGACCGGCCAACCGTAACCATTTGGCCAATCAAAGCGCTTCACCGACTGGAGGGGCTGAACACGCAGGACCCTCCCGTCGGTTGAATCCCGGGTGAATCGATCTTTGTCATCTTCTCCATATCTGTCGGGATATTTTGCGCTTGTGCTGATCTTCGGTTAAGCTTCAAGTGTCTTTCCATTACCTTTCAGGAGTGTTGCCCCTTATGCAGAATAAATTGCTGTTTCGCCTGGTTCTGGTGCTGGTCGGCAGCCTGCTCGGCGTTGCTTTTTTCGTTTTTGATCTGAACCAGTATCTGACCCTGAGCTACCTCAAGGAACAGCAGCAGGCGTTTGCCGCCTTTTACGCCGAACATAGGTTTTTCACCATCGCGCTCTACATGGCAATCTACATCATCGTCACCGCGCTGTCGCTCCCCGGTGCGACGATCATGACCCTGGCCGGCGGCGCCCTGTTCGGCCTCTGGACCGGTCTTCTTGTGGTCTCGATTGCCAGCAGCATCGGCGCGACTGTTGCTTTTCTGGTGTCGCGGTTTGTGCTGCGTGACTGGGTGCAGAAAAAATTTGGTGACCGCCTGACGGCGTTTAATGCCGGCGTCGAGAAAGATGGCGCTTTTTACCTTTTCTCCCTGCGCCTGGTGCCGCTCTTTCCGTTTTTCCTGATCAATATGCTCATGGGGTTGACGCCGCTTAAAACCGTTACTTTTTACCTGGTCAGCCAGATCGGCATGCTTGCCGGTACCTTTGTTTATGTCAATGCCGGCACCCAGATCGGCCAGCTTGAATCAGCCTCTGGCCTGCTCTCACCCGGTCTGTTGCTCTCCTTTGTCCTGCTCGGGATCTTCCCGCTTCTGGCGAAAAAGGGGCTCGATCTGGTCAAGGCGCGCAAGGCACTGCAGAGCTTTCCCAAACCGAAAAAATTCGACTACAACCTGGTCGTCATCGGCGCCGGCAGCGCCGGACTGGTCAGTGCCTACATCGCGGCGGCAGTCAAAGCCAAGGTCGCCTTGATTGAAAAGCATAAAATGGGCGGCGACTGCCTCAATACCGGTTGTGTGCCGAGCAAGGCGCTGATCCGCTGTGCGAAGATGCTCTCCTATGGCCACCGGGCAAACGAGTTCGGCTTCAAACAGACCACCACCGATTTCGATTTCGCCCAGGTCATGGAGCGGGTGCAGCGCGTGGTCGCCAAGGTCGAACCGCACGACTCGGTTGAGCGCTACAGTGCGCTTGGGGTCGAATGCATCCGCGGCGCGGCGCGGATCACCTCCCCGTATACGGTCGAGGTCGACGGGCGCACTTTGACCACCCGCAGCATTATTGTCGCCAGTGGAGCTTCCCCGTTTGTGCCGCCGATCCCCGGTCTTGATCAGGTCGATTATCTGACCTCCGATAATCTCTGGCAGCTGCGTGAATTGCCAAAGCGGCTGGTGGTGCTCGGTGGCGGTCCCATCGGTTGCGAAATGACCCAGGCCTTTATCCGCTTCGGTTCTGCGGTCACCCAGGTGGAGATGGCGCCGCGCCTCATGGGCCGCGAAGATCCGGACGTCGCCGACTTTATCCGCCAGCGTTTCGAAGCCGAAGGGGTGCGGGTGCTGACCGGCCACGCAGCCAGGGAAGTGCTGGTGCAAGGCGGGGAGAAGCTGCTGGTCTGCGATCACCAGGGCGCGCGTGTGGAGATCCCCTTCGATGCGATTCTGGTCGCGGTCGGCCGTCGTGCCAATACCAGTGGTTTTGGCCTGGAGGAGCTCGGGGTGATCATCAGCCCGCGCGGCACCATAGAAACCGACCCGTTTTTACGCACCAACTTCCCCAATATCCTCTGCGCCGGCGATGTCGCCGGTCCCTACCAGTTTACCCACACCGCCGCCCATCAGGCCTGGTACGCGGCAGTCAACGCTCTGTTCAGCCCGTTCAAGAGCTTTCGTGCCGACTATCGGGTGATCCCCTGGTGTACCTTCACCGACCCGGAAGTGGCCCGCGTCGGGCTCAATGAAACCGAGGCGAGTGAACAAAAACTCGACTTTGAGGTGACGGTTTACCAGCTGGCAGAGCTCGACCGGGCGATTGCCGAGGGGGAGGAGGAGGGCTGGATCAAGGTCATCACACCGCGGGGCAAAGACACGATTCTTGGCGCCACCATTGTCGGCCCCCACGCCGGCGATCTCCTCGCTGAGTTTATCCTCGCCATGAAGCACGGCATCGGTTTGAACAAGATTCTCGGCACCATCCATCCCTACCCGACTCTGGCCGAGGCCATCAAGGCGACGGCCGGTGAATGGAAGCGGGGGCACGTGCCGGAGAAGCTGCTGGTCTGGGTGGCAAAGTTTCATGCCTGGCGGCGCGGATAAAGCTGTGGAGGGAATCAGCCAGGTTCTGTCCACGATTGAGCAAAGAACCAACCATTGGATAGCAGGAATCGGCAGGGGCGTTTATGAAATCCCAAAAAGTCAGTTTTAAAAATCGAGACGGCAGCGCCCTGGCGGCGGTGCTGGAATTGCCGGAAGACCAGCAGCCGATCGCCTTTGCGATCTTCGCCCACTGCTTTACCTGCAGCAAAAGCAATCTCGCTGCTGTGCACATCTGTCGCGCCCTCAGCCGCCGGCAGATCGCGGTGTTGCGCTTCGACTTCACCGGCCTGGGTGACAGTGAGGGCGATTTCGCGGCGACCAGTTTTTCCCACAATGTGGCGGATATTATCGCGGCAGGCAGTTTCTTGAGTAAAGCTTATCAAGCGCCGACGATTCTCATCGGCCACTCCCTCGGCGGGGCCGCGGTACTGCACGCGGCCCAGCAGATAGAATCGGTGCGCGCCGTTGTCACTATTGGCGCCCCTTTTGACCCCCGGCATGCGCTGCAGCTTATCGCCTCTGCCCGGCCCGAGATTGAGGCGGCTGGTGAAGCCCGGGTCGAGATCGCCGGTCGCCCTTTTACCATCCGCAAAGCCTTTATCGATGATCTGCAAAAGCAGAACCCGGCTGAGACCCTCCGCACCCTCTCGGCCGCGCTGCTGGTGATGCACTCGCCCCGGGATACGGTGGTCGGCATCGACAATGCGGCTGCCATCTACCAGGCCGCAAAACACCCGAAGAGCTTTATTTCCCTCGATCCGGCCGACCACCTGTTGACCCGCAAAGAAGATTCGCACTACGCGGCAGACATGATTGCCACCTGGGCCGGTCGTTATCTGGAGAGCGGCTCTGAAATTCAGCCGGCGGCAGAAGATATGGACAATCGGGTCACGGTGCGAACCCCGGCCGGTGGTTTTCGCAGCGATCTGTTTGCCAGCGGGCATGCTCTGGTTGCCGATGAGCCGGTCGCTTTTGGCGGCACCAATCAGGGGCCGTCACCGTACGACTACCTGCAGGCCGCTCTCGGCGCCTGCACCGGGATGACGGTGCAGATGTATGCACGGCGCAAAAAGTGGCCTTTGGCCGAGGTCGTGGTCCGCTTGCGCCATGAAAAGATTCACGCTCAGGATTGCGAAAATTGCGAGGAACCGGGGCAAAAACTCGATCATTTTGAGCGGGAACTGGAGTTAACGGGTGATCTGAGTCTGGAACAGCAACAGCGACTGCTCGAAATCGCCGAAAAATGCCCGGTGCACAAGACGCTGCTCGGCGAGATTCGCATCACGACCCAGCTGCGGCAACCGGAAGAATAGGGTCGAAACGTTTCGCTGAAGGGCACAATGGTCACAATCTGTTACCCTTTAGCGACAACGTTTTCACCATGGACTCATAACAATAAGGAGATTTTATATGCGCCGCTTACTCGTTGTTCTAACCGCTCTGGTTGTTCTGCTCCCCGCCCTCGCCGGCGCTGCACCAGCCGGCAAGGCGATCTTTGATGTACGGATCAGCAATCCGGGGCAACTGCTCGTCGCTCTAAAAGTAATCGAGGAGACTGCCGAGGGGATCCGTCAGCAAGGCGGTACGCCGGAGTTTGTTCTCGCCTTTCGCGGTGGGACTTTGCCGCTGTTGAAGACGACACCAAAGACCGAGGGTGATTCCGAGGCGGCAATTCTGAGTGAAGTGCGTGAACGGCTCGCTGATTACCGTACGAAGGGGATGGTGCTGGAGGCGTGCAATGTCGCAGCGCGGATGTTCAAGATCGAGCAGAAGGAGCTCGACCCGAACCTGCACGTGGTGGTCAACAGCCTGATCAGCGTGATTGATTATCAGGCGCGGGGGTATGCGTTGGTCCCCATGTACTGAGTTTTTTAAACGGCCGCTGAAAAGCCATCATCTGCGGCGTTCCCCTTGTCCGCGTCGCTGCGACGTAGCTCACGCTACGCCTCACTCCTTGGCCGGCGGGCGCCTTGCATCTGATGGCTTTTGATCGGCCTTGGGGGTGACGATTTTGGGAACTACTCCTAACGTCAGGACTCTATTCAAAGGTTAAAGGGGCCGTTCTTAAATCACTGACGTGGTGACCCCTTCTGAGTGATCTCATCCCATGCCACGCACTGCATTGATGAATTGGCTGGGTCGTTAATGTTTTAAGAACGTCCCCTGTCCCCTGCAAACGACACGCGCTCATACAACAGGCCGCTTTCGGAATGAACCGAAAGCGGCCTGTTTTTATTCGGGATGGGGTAGCAGCTCAGGTAAACATCAGCTTGCGTTCCAGGTCCATCGACCGCGATACCAGCTTGGCACCGTCGATACTGATGATCCCCTGCTCACAGAGTTGCACCAGGTGTTGATCCATGGATTGCATCTGGTATTCGTTGCGGCCGTTTTCGATATGTTTCTGGATTTCATCCAGCCGGCCGTCGCGAATGCAGGCCTGGATGGTGGTGGTGGTACGCATGATCTCGACCACCGGCACCAGATTCTCGCCACTCTTGTCCTTGATCAGCCGCAGCGACACGGTGGCGACCAGGATATCGGCCAGACGCTGACGCAGGATGTCCTGGGCATCAGAGGGAAAGTGGCCGACCAGGCGGTTGATGGTTGAAACCGCACTTTGCGTATGCAGGGTCGAAAAGACCAGATGACCGGTCTCCGATGCCTTGATACAGGCGTCGATGGTCTCCAGATCGCGCATCTCGCCGACCATGACCACATCCGGATCCATGCGCAGCGCCGCCTTGAGCGCCTGGCTGAAACCGGCGGTATCGATGCCGACTTCGCGCTGGATGATACAGCTTTTGTCCGAGGTGAACAGAAACTCCAGCGGATCCTCGATGGTGATGATGTTGTACTGCTGGGTCTGGTTGATGTGTTGCAGCATCGCCGCCAGGGTGGTCGATTTGCCGTTACCGGTCGGTCCGGTGACCAGAACCAGGCCGTTGGGGGCCTTGACGATCTCCTGCAGCACGGGCGGCAGTTTGAGGTCATTGAAGGTGCCGATGTGCGGTGGAATCACCCGCATCACCACGCCGAGGCAACCGCGCTGGCGAAAAATGCTGACCCGGAAGCGGCCGCCACTTTCGATGGAGTAGGAGGCGTCGGTCTCCTTGACTTCATCGGTCAACGCGCGGCCATTCTGTTCGAGAATGGCGCGGGCGATGAATTCGGTGTCTTCGGCGGCAAGCTTGGGCAGCTTGGAACGGATCAACTGGCCGCGACCGCGAAAAAATGGCGGATTATCGACTTCGAAATGAACGTCAGAAATGCGTTTTTCGAAGGCGATCGCCAGGATCTGGTTGAGGATCTTGTTGTCCATCGATTGACCTCATCATCGGGCGGGTGCCCCCGATGCTGTTAGTGTCCTGATTGGTTAGTTCTGCCCATTAATTCTGGCCCTTTTGGCCGCTGTCTTTGTTCCGTCTCCTCGGCTTGTCTACGGTCAGGCCTGCGTCGACGCGCCTTGACATCGACCAAAATGCCTCAGAATTATCTGACCAGACTAACCAAACAGGACACTAGTGAATGGTTTCCATTCTTAAGGTTGCCTGTTCGGCGAGCATGTCGAGCAGTTCCACCGGCACCGGTTGCAACTCCTGTTTGCCAAAATCGGCATAGATCAAAAACAGGGTCTTGTTGTGCCGTTTGACCGGTAGAATCAGGACGCTGGCGTCGCTGGGGGCGCCGATCTTACGATAAAGATAGGTGTCGATAATGTCATCGGCGCAGGGTCCGCAGTAGATGCGACCGGTACGCAGGGCCTGTTGCAGCAGTGATGGTTGCCCGAGGGGGATGTGAAAGCCGAGCGGTTCGTCGACCCCGTTGCCAAAGCTGGTCTGAATACCACAGGCGCGGTCAGCGATGGCTTCGTTATCGCGCGCAACCAGGATCAGGGCGCGGGGTAAGAGCTCATTGACAAACTGGAGCACTGAGCGGGCCACACTCTGTGGTGTGGTCAGTAGCGGCAGGCCGGCAATAAAATCATTCAGCTGACGGACGACCGAGACCCCCTTTTTTGCCGATGGGCGTGCGGTCGTGCCGTTGGGATCGGCCAGGCCTTGATAAACACCGGGGATTTTGCGTTCCAGTTGGTCGATGGCATCGAGGCCGAGCAGATCGGCGGTGATATCGTCGCCGACTTCGTTCTCGTCCTCAATCGTAATCTCGCCGTCGCGCACCTTTTCATCAAAAATCCGCAGAGCATCCATGAGGATACCCTGAACATCGACATTGATTTCGCGCTGAATCTCGTTCGGATAGTATTTGAATTCGTCGTTGGTGGTCTCGTCGCTGGCTTCCAGAGTAAACATCCCTTTACGCCAGGTGAGAACCTCGATCAGGGTCAGCTCAATCAGCGAGCGCAAGGCGGCATAGGCGTCGCGTTCCTCGACCATGCCGCGATCGAGCAGAGTGACAATCAACGGTTGGCGATGCCCGCCGGGGGTGTGCTGGATGCCGAGCGCCTCTTGCAGGGTATCTTCGGTGATGGCGCCATGAGAGACGAGAATATCGCCGATACGAATACCGTTGTTCAGGTGACTGGCCCCGACAATGTAACCTTTTTTAAAGACCAGCTGGCTCTCACCCTTGCGTCCGCTGATATGCAGGATGCCCGAATTGCGGGTCGAATGCATCAGCTGGATGACATCGACAATCGGGAGATGTTCCAGGTCACCGGAAAACGACATTGATGTAAATCCTTGGTGGGCAGCACCATGGCTGCTGGGCGAAGTTGCGTGAATCGTCTTGACCGTCTGATCAATGGCCTATTAAACGTGAAAGACGCTGAAAATTCAAGCGTTGAGTAGCATAAGCACACTTCATCCGAGTTCGCGCGAGCGTTCGGCGGCGCGGCGAACACCGGCAGTCAGGGCGGCGGCGAAGCCGAGCGCATCAAGTTTTTCAATCGCCGCCAGAGTGGTGCCGCCTGGAGAGCAGACTTTTTGCCGCAGTGCCAGGGGGGCTTCACCGGTTTCGGCCACCAGGCGGGCCGAGCCGATCACGGTCTGGATGGCCAGCGCCAGCGCCGTGTCGGGGTCGAGTCCTTCGGCGACGCCGCCGGCGACCATGGCGTCGATAACGGTGAAGATGTAGGCCGGCCCGGAGCCGGAGACGGCGGTGACGGCATCCATCTGCGCCTCAGTGACGGTGCAGATCGTGCCGACGGCGGCAAACAGTGCCCGGGCGGTGGTCAGGTCGGCAGTCGTTGCGTTGCTGCCGGTGGCCAGTGCTGTGGCCCCGGCCCCGATCAGTGCCGGGGTATTCGGCATTGCCCGTACGATACGTGCCGGTTGGCCAAGCAGGGCGGCGAGGCGGGCGGTCGGGGTGCCGGCGAGAATGGAGACCAGCAGTTTGTCGGCGCTAAAAACTCCGGCCAGTTCCGGCAGCACTGATGCCGCCATCTGGGGCTTGATGGCCAGGACGATGGTGTCGCTGGCAGTGACGACCGTTTTATTGTCCTCAGTACAGACGACACCATAGACGCTGGACAGGTACTGGCGGCGCTCTGCCAGCGGTTCACTGACCCGGATTGACAGTGGAGCGGTGCCGGCGGCCAGAAGTCCTTTAAGAATCGCCTCGGCCATGTTCCCGCCGCCAATGAATCCGATTGTTGCCATCCTGATCTCCTTTAACACGTCTGCGTTGCAATGCCGTCAGTAAAGCGAAAAGCCACGAACCTGTCAAGGACGACCAGAGCAATGATCATAATAGCGTGACACTATGAATTGGGTTATCTCTTGTCTTGCCGAAAAAGTTGGCTATACTTTTTCGGCTTCGAACGAAAGCTTTGGTCGGGGTTCCGCTCCTTGGATCACCTCAGGAGGTTCGCTATGAAAGTCGTTGTCCCGGTTGTCCTTGGTCTGTTTCTTCTTCTTCCCGCCACGAACATATACGCCAAGAGCGCAAAAACGACTACTCAACAGAAGTTCAGTGCGCAGTCAAAACTTGGCTACACCTACCAGTTAAGTTTTGCCGCCGAGCGACTCGAGGCGATGAAGCCGCTGCCGGCGACATTGCGGGTGACCGATCCCGCCGGTCAGCCGGTGCCCGGGGCAAAACTCTCCTGCGTGTTGACCATGCCGGCGATGGCCATGCCGTTGAACAGTCCGTCGATTAAGGCGGGTGATCTGCCGGGGGATTACCAGTGTGTGGTTCTTCTGACCATGAGCGGGTTGTGGGAGATGGGGGTTGATGCGACTTACGGATCCGGTGCGCAGGATCGTGTGGTGCTCTCTTTTGTCGGGGTCAACCCGGGGAGTGGGGAGAGTGATGATGCGGTCAACAAGCGGTTGGAGGAGTTGTTTCATGAGAAGGATAAGGATGCGGACGAGGTTAAATATTAGACTTGTTGAGTTGTGAGGATTTAAAAGCTAGGGCCAGACTAGAGAAAAATCGGCGGGTCGCGTCCCGCCATGACGCCTTACTTTTTTAGCAGGCGCCAGAAAAAAGTAAGCAAAAAATGGCTCTCCCCTGCGGGGGGCATTTCGTAGGCGAGCTGTTGTAGTTTTTAGCCAGCAACATTAACTATTAGCCCGGGCTGAGCCCTGCTGACGTTATCGTGAAGTATCGAACTGGTGCCGCTGAATTCAGCAGGTCAGCAACAGTCAACGCACGGTAGAAAATCTCCACACAGGGGGCCTAATACATCGGCCCCCTTTTCGCTGCCAGAAAGCAAAGCACCTGATTATCAGCACGATGATATTGACCAGTAGTACCCCACGAGGATGCCATGCCGGCCGCAGGCCACGCGTTTTTCTGCTTACTCTTTTGTCGCATGACACAAAAGAGTAAGGCGGCGACGGGGGCCGAGACCCCCGAGTTCTGCTTTGTGCAAAAAACTATCGTATCGAAACAAGACCAACAAGCTCGGCTCCACCAGCCTATTCCCTTCACTTCGGCCCTGCAGACCCCTTGATCCGATAAACAACACTGACACTGGCACGCACCTCGATATCATCGGGGGCGACAATCGGGGGCGCCGCTTCGGCGTCCATCGTCCGCATGGACATTGTCGCGGCCATCGGTCGTAGTGTTGGCACTGAGGCGTGATCGAGATTGAGGGTCAGGATGCCGTCGAGAGTGACTCCGGCCGCTTTGGCCAGGGCTGCGGCGTCGGCAAGGGCGTTGGCGGTGGCCGCCTCAATCGCATCGGCGCGATACTTGCGGGGATCGGCAAGGCCGAAACCGATCTGGCCGAGGGCATTGGCGCCGGCTTTGGTCGCCGCTTCGATCAGCGCGCCGAGTTTTTCCAGTTTTTTGGTTTTGACATCGAAACTGTTACTGACCGTATAGCCGACGATCTGTGGCCGCCAGTTCGCCTCGGCGTTACGCGGCCGCTGCGACCAGCGCGGGCGCACCTGAAAGTTGCTGGTGCTGTACTCACCTTTTTCCAGCCCTGATTTGCGTAAGGCCTGCTCCACCTTCTGCAGGGTTTTGCTGCTGGTGGCCAGCGCCGCCTCAGCGGTCTCAGCATCGGTCTCGACGCCGACTCGCAATGTCGCCTGGTCGGCCGGCACCTGCAGCACCGCTTCGCCGGTGACGGTCAGTTGTGGCGGCAGGGTAGTTTCGGCCAGAGCCGGTAGCGCAAAACTAAAAAATCCGAGTACAATCAGTATCATTCCTTTGTGCAGCATGATGATCTCCATTTTGAAGTTGAAACAGGTCAATCGGTACGAGGCAATTTTACCATTGTTCGTGGTACGTGAAAGCTTCGGCTTGGTGTTCAGGCTTTAAATCATGCCGCAGATTTCGCAGATTTTCGCGATAAAATCAGTACCTAGCTTTTCGATTTTCCTTCGTGTTCTTCGTGTCCTTCGTGGTGAAAAGCTTTATTGTCCTTAAGCCTACCAGAAACCGACCAATCGTCGAACTGCCAAACGAAAAGGGCGGATAAAGGTTGACAGATTACAAGGTTATGGGCCATAAAAGCGCAGGCGCACGGCCGTTTTGGCTGCTTGTGCGCTCCATCAAGATAACCCCCGTCATTGGAGTACAATACTGATTATGGATATGTGGTATACCGAAAAACATTCCGAGAACGTCGGCATCACCATGAAGGTGACCAGAACTTTGTTCTCTGGCGAAAGTGAATTTCAGAAACTCGACATCGTCGAGACCCTCGAATACGGCCGGATGATGCTGCTCGACGGTCTGGTCATGTGCACCGAGCGTGACGAGTTCGTCTACCACGACATGATCACGCACCCGGCGCTGTTCACCCATCCGAACCCGAAGCAGGTGCTGGTCATCGGCGGCGGCGACGGTGGCACCATCCGCGAGATCGTCAAGCACAAGGGGGTCGAGCTGGCGACTTTGTGCGAGATCGACGGCCTGGTGGTCGACAAGTCGGTGGAGCTGCTGCCGAGCATGGCCTGCGCCATCGACGGCAAGCATCCGCGGGTCAAACTGCACATCGACGATGGGCTGGCCTACATCCGCGAGCACCAGAACGAATTTGACGTTATCATGGTCGACTCTACCGACCCCATCGGTCCGGCGGTCGGCCTGTTCGAGGAAGATTTCTACCGCCTGGTCTTCGGTGCGCTGAAAAAAGACGGCATCATGGTCGCCCAGAGCGAGTCCCCTTTTTATCACGCCGAAATCCAGAAGAACATGTACCGCAACCTGCGAGCGGTCTTCCCCATCGTCGAGATGTATCAGGCGTTTATCCCGACCTACCCGAGCGGTTTGTGGAGCTTTGCGTTTGCCAGCAAGCAGTACCACCCAGTGAAGGATTTCAACCGCGAGCGGGCGGCGAAGCGCGATTTCTACACCAAGTATTACAACGAAGATCTGCACCTCGGGGCGTTTATGCTGCCGACGTTTGCTAAAGAGAATATTGCCGGGTAAAAGGCGAAAAGCTTTTCACCACGAAGGACACGAAGAACACGAAGTTTAAAATCAGAAGGCTTTAAGGGTTTTGTAAAAACCGGTCTTAGGCTTTTCTTCGTGTCCTTCGTGTCCTTCAGTGAGCAACGCGAACGGGTGGTGAATCGCCCTTGACCTTGACCACCGTGACTCCCAGGAGCCCCATGTCCCCTAGAAATGCCAAAGAGTGGACCCCAGACGATTCCGCTGCCCTTTATGGCATTCGTGACTGGGGGGCCGGGTACTTCGATCTCGATGCCAACGGTGATGTCACCGTCGGCGTCACCTTCCCTTCCGGCAAGCGGGTCAATATCCCGCTGCCGACCATTGTTGCCGGGGCCAAACAGCGCGGCAATGCCCTGCCGCTGCTGCTGCGCATCGAAAACCTGCTCGATGACCGCATTGCCCTGCTCAACGACAGCTTCCGCAGCGCGATTCAAAGCGCCGGCTACCGCGGTGACTACCGTGGCGTCTTTCCGGTCAAGGTCAACCAGCAGTGCCAGGTGATCGAAGAGATCAGCCGTTTTGGCGCCCGCTATGGCCACGGTCTTGAGGCCGGCAGCAAGGCGGAGCTGGTACTGGCCCTGGCGGCGTTGCAGGACGGTGGTCTGCTGATTTGCAACGGCTACAAGGATCGTGAATTCATCGATCTCGGTCTCTGGGCGCGCAAACTCGGCATCCCCTGTTTCTTTGTCATCGAGTCGCCAGCCGAGCTGCCGCTGATTCTGGAGCGCAGTGCGGCACTTGGCATCGAGCCACTGATCGGCGTGCGGACCAAGGTGTCGGCCAAGGTCGGCGGGCTATGGACGGAGACCAGCGGTGATCGCAGCAGCTTCGGCCTCAGCACCATCCAGCTGGTCGGGGTGGTCGATACGTTGCGTGAGCACGGTCTGCTGCACTGCCTGCAACTGCTGCACTGCCACCTCGGTTCGCAGATTCCTCACCTGGAGGACATCCGCACCGGTGTGCAGGAGGCGAGTCGCTTCTACGCCGACCTGGTGGGCGAGGGGGCGGCCATGGGCTACATCGATCTCGGTGGCGGCCTGGCGGTCGACTACATGGGGTCCAAGGCCAACCATGTCCATTCGCGTAACTACAGCCTCGATGATTACTGCGCCACCATCGTCGCCACCATCGCGGCCAACCTTGATCCGCAGCAGATTGCTCACCCGCACATTGTTACCGAGTCAGGGCGGGCGACGGTCGCTTATTCCTCGTTACTGCTGTTTGACGTTCTCGATGTCATGCACTTCGAGGCGGGGGCGGTTCCGACCCGACTTCCGGCCAACGCGCAGGCCGAGCTGGTCCGCCTGTTTGTTCTGCATGAAGATCTTGCCGCCCACGAACCGGCCGCCGCTTATGCCGACGCTCTGGCCGGTCGCGATGTCATGCGCGACCTGTTTCGCGCCGGGGCGGTGTCGCTGCGCGAGCGCGCCCTGTCCGAAAACCTGTTTCTGGCCATTGCCCAGCGCATCGCCAGCCATATCGACACCCTGCCAAGCGTGCCGGCCGGGTTAACCACCCTGCGCCAGACCCTGGCCGATATCTACTACGGCAACTTCAGCGTCTTCCAGTCACTCCCCGACACCTGGGCCATCGGTCAGGTTTTTCCGGTGCTGCCGATTCATCACCACCTCGAGCCCCCCTGTCGCGAAGCGATCCTCTCCGACCTTACCTGTGACTGCGATGGCAAGCTCGATCGCTTTATCGTCGCCGGCAGCGAGCGTTCCACCTTGCCGGTGCATCCGCTGCGCCCGGGTGAGGAGTATCTGCTCGGCGTCTTTCTCATGGGCGCCTATCAGGAGACCCTCGGCGATCTGCACAACCTGTTTGGGGATACCCATGTCGTCAGCGTCCGCATCAACGAGGATGGCGGTTTCGATGTGATGAAAGAGATCCCCGGCGACAGCATCGGCGATGTCCTCAGTTATGTCGAGTACCAGCCGCAGGTCGTCTTTGAACAGTTTCGCGACCGGGCCGAAGGCGCGGTGCGGGCCGGTCTGATCAGTGTGCCTGAGCGGCAGACCATCGTCGATGCGTTTGCGGCACGATTGAGAGGCTATACATACTACGTGCGGTAAAAGCCTTAGAAGAGTTGCTTCTTTGATCAACAATAAAACTGGGGACGTTGTTTACTTGTTGACTAAATCGAGCAGTCGGGGATTGTTTTCTACCAGTGCGCGTCCGCGAATCGCCGCCCGACTCACACCGGCACGGCCCAATCCGACATATTCTCCTACCACGACACCACTGTGTCTTAATTCATGAACGCTCAGGAAACAAACGAGGCTGCGTGCGGTGGAAATATGGCTTGTCCTGGTGTTTTTGAGCAGATCGGCTGGGGCAATCTCGTAGGCTCGGCAAACACGTGCGACAACCTCATCGACAGCGATAGGCAGCGGCATGTTATTTCGCATGTGGTTGTGCGCCGCAAGCCTCTGTACGAAGTCGTCATTGCCAAGGATGCGGTTGTCGCCAGCGCCAGTATGACTTTGCGTGTCAGAAGCTGAACGTTGCCCGACCAGATCGTCCCGCTGTCCCATCTCAAGCCCATCAGTAAGAAATTCACGATAAAGGCGAAAGGCTTCACCCCTGTGCCGGGCAAACAGACCTAGCACATCGTCGGTCATCTGCCCGACGAGCTGGACCTGTCCGGCAAGGACGGTGTGCCCCGACCACGGATATTGATCGAGTTCATTGAGGTCTTTGACCAATCCGGCCCGCAACGGGTTGAGATGGATGTAGCGGACAAGTTCCAGCAAATAGGGCTCTTCCTCGCAGACGAGGGACTTGTAGCGATTCTGGAACAGATGCCCAGAACGCTTATGACGACGATTGAAGTGGATTGCATAACCGGTGAGGAGTCGCCGCATGAAATGGGCCAGCCCGCTTGGTCCCGGACGAAGAAGAAGGTGAATGTGGTTGGGCATCAACGCCCAGGCCAGGCACGCTGTCTGCGTCTCCGCGAGCAGCAGCGAAAATCGCTGTAGAAACTTGTGTCGATCCAGATTGTCGGCAAAGATGTCGCAGCGATTGACGCCACGCATGATGGCATGCTGAAGAAGGTCGGGGATGTCGAGGCGTGCGCTTCGTGGCATGGGGGGACGATAGCATGGCACTCGAGACTGATCAACAAGTAAACAACGTCCCCGATAGTAGCAGGCACGCTGTCTGCGTCTCCGCGAGCAGCAGCGAAAATCGCTGTAGAAACTTGTGTCGATCCAGATTGTCGGCAAAGATGTCGCAGCGATTGACGCCGCGCATGATGGCATGCTGAAGAAGGTCGGGGATGTCGAGGCGTGCGCTTCGTGGCATGGGGGGACGATAGCATGGCACTCGAGACTGATCAACAAGTAAACAACGTCCCTAATAGTCAAAGTCCTCTTTAACACGAGTCCCAACGAAAAAAGCCCCCGCTACAATGCGGGGGCTTGATTTCATTCAGACTGCACATCATGCAGTCATGGTTAGAGAATTATGGACGGGTACCGACGTAGTTAAGGGCTGAAGCCGTGTAAGGTGCGGCTTGAGCTGTCACTGTCGCATTGGTTGAGCCGTTCATGAGTCCATCATCCATGAAGTCGATGGAGTCGTAGATCAAACGACGGGCATAACGACGGTTGTGTGCAGCCGCGCCTGGATCGTGTGCAACCAGGTTCAGGTTGAAAGCGGCGCCCATGACATTTTTCCATTCCGCAAAAGTATAGATACTGGCCCAGTTGGTGAAGCCATTGTTGCGATCAATTTCGCCCGGCTCAAGGAGACCGTTACCGGCAATTCCACCACCAAATCCACTGTCTGCGAAGAAGTATGGATACGCCGAGAAGTCAGCAAGAATACCCTTGCTTGCTAACACCGCCTGCAAGGCCAGTTGCGCGCCGAGCATGCGTCCTTTATGGGGGGCGACGACACCGACAACAAAGTCGGTTTCAACGAAGTCTTTGCCGAACCAGAGATTAGCAGAGTCGCCAACCCCACGGGATGTGTGACAGACTACGCAAACCGAGTTGAGCACTGTGCCCTCAGCAACTGTTTCAGTGAAGGGGCTCAGAGTGTGCGAACGATCGAGACCGTCAGCGTCAGAGCTGTTGAAGTGACAGGTGACGCAGGGGCCGCTGGTGTAGTTGTCACTGACAGCATCAAAGTTGGCGTTTCCGGACGGTGTAGCAGCACCATAACCGATATTTTGGTGACTGTCGCCTGCGGCGAAGGCGTAATCAAGACCAGCATATTCATAGCCGCCGGTTGCAAAAACAGTCCCACCAGCTGTCAGGTAATGAGAGTTGAGAAAGTTGAGGATGCCGTCAGGGTCAGTGCTGTTAGTGATACTGTCGCCGTTCTCACGGCCACTGTGGCAGGCGATACAGGTGTTGGATGCTGCCGAATCGGGAAAGGTAACGCTGGCGCCGTTAGAATAGTCAACAGTCAAAGCGCCCGGGTCACGCAGTTCACCAGTGTCAACACTAACGTGACAGCCCCAGCAGTAGAGCATTTCGTTCTGATCAGAGCCGGTGGTGGCAGTCCAGTTCGCTAGGTGGCTGAAAAGGTTGTTGGCTGGATCGTAAGTGTCCGGTGCGTTCAGGAAGTTTGAAACGCCGGTAGAGGTATGACATCTCTGACAGGCAGCACGGCCGGTTCGATCACCAGGTACGGTGTCATTGGTCTTGTCCCAAGGGTAATGTGTCCAGCTCCAGCCATGGCCGGTAGCGTCTGCGCGACCGGCGGTCATGACAGCATCGACCTGTGCTACCCCTTGAATGGCATAGTTAACAGGATCACCTGTTCTACTCGCAGTAACAGGGTTTGCTGCTGCTGCAGCAAATTTGGTTTCTAGCAGCTCGCCACCGTGACGGGAGTTGGCCCAGTCGCTGTGGATAGTCGGACCGTAATCGGCGTCATCTACCCGCGGAGCGTCATTGGAGCGGCGGGTGTTAGTGCGTAGTTCGTGTCCATGACAGTCGAAGCAGGGGTTGTCTCCTGTCGTACGCAGAACATAACCCTCAATAGCATTCGAAGCCAAGCCATAGCCTGTTGCCGGATCGTCGAAATGGGTGGTAGTAATGGTCCGGTACCAAGAGGTGTTGTGGTAGAAAGGCACGGTACCTGAAGCAATTGAACCGGAACCGATCAAATTTGCGCCTTTGTTGTAAGTGTGGCAGCTGGTACAGAGGTCGAACTGGTCAGCTGTGGCATTCCCGTTGGGGTCCCAGCCTGCTACAGTTCGCATGGTTCCGTTCAGCGGATCATGGCAAGCGCCACAGGTGTTACCGTTAACATTGGTGAGTGCCGGGTTGAGGTTTGCCAAGTTGTCAGTTTTGTCGCCCGTGTAGGCGGCAAATTCGAAAGATCCTTCAGCCGTGTGGCAGCGCTGGCAAACCGCTTCGTCGTCATGACCCCGACCATTCGTGTGCTTGGAGGCAATCACTTTTGTTGCTTGAGTGTGACATGTTTCACAGCGGGTCATTTCCGGGGCCGGATAGGGGATTGGCCCGGTGCCATGATGGTACTGACCGCCACCGTGACAGTTTTCACAATCATGAGTGATTGCAGAGCCACGGCCATTAGCGTCGGTGTTGATCCCGGCAATGGCACTAAACTGGGTGTGCACATCGAAGGTGTGACAGATGGTGCAATTGCCGGTAGTTGCGGCATTTGCGATATCGGCAGCAGTACCGCCAGTACTTACATCACTACTGTCCCTGCTGCTACCACACCCCCAAAGGGTGAAACTTGCCAGCAGTACAACGATCAGAAATAACCATTGTTTACGCATTTTGAATACCTCCAATTCTGTAGGTGAAAAACTTTTAGTGGCACTTACTGCAAGTCCTGCCACCACTGGCTCGGTTAAGATTATCAGACATGTCGCCCCAATCTTTCGGATGAGGATTGACCATCAGTCCGGACCGGGCACTATGACAGTTCAAGCAGATGTCCCCATTCGGGTGACAGGCCTGACATGTCGCCAAATTTTTGCGGGCTTCGCGAGCATGTGTATTGTTCCATCCGGTGCTGCTCGGGAGAACCGAACCGTTGGGATGACAGGTGACGCAGGAGTACGGGTCGTTCACGTAAAGATCATGGTCAACCAAAGGAACATCCCGCCAGCCGCGGCGATGTGACTGCACGGACAGGTCGGCTGGAGCAAATGAATTGTGGCAATCAACACAGTAATTGTTTTCGTGACAGCTGCTGCAGAGCTGCGGGTCGGTGCGGGCCGCGATCGGGTGTGTCACCTGAAAATCGCTGCGATGAGTATTGGCCAGCGAGTTGGTAAACTCCCACTGCTCGTCAGCAGAGCCCGACTTGTGGCATTCGGTGCAGAAATCTTGCTGATGGCAGGACGCGCAATCGATGGAGTTTGCCTTGGCTGCCGGGCGATGACTTAAGCCCCAGAGCGGACCGTGACTATCGAGTGCCGGCAGTTCAACGGCATCGACAAAGGCCTGATCATGGCAGTCAAGGCAAACAGCCATTGCCGGGATAATGCTTTTATCGCCGTCGACATGACAGGTTGAGCATTCGGCATTGTCGACAAGTTTGTTATGCTCAGCATGCATAAACTGCGCACTGAAGGCCGGTCCGACATTCGCCAGCACAAGGGCGACTATGATAATAAAGATTTTTTGCATTTATAGGCTCCTCCCCTAGAAAAGAACGTTAAAGCGAACGCGGCCGCGATAGTAGTCATTCCACAGATCGCTCTCAATTCGTTCGATTTTGGCTTGAAGCTGCATGGTTTTCGAAAAGTCGTACTGGCCATCGATCCACAGTCGTGAACTGGTGGTCTCATCATTGTCTTCGAGGCGCCGTTGAAGGACATCAACGTCTGCTCCCACTCCGGCAGTGACCTCAGGCATAAAACGATAGGCGGTGTGAATTTTGAAGCCATAGAGATCCTGCCCATCCTCATCGTTGCGGTAGACTCCGGCAACGTACCAGCTCAGAGGATCAACACCGATTGTCTCCAGACCAACATCAATGACATTGGCATCGGAATATTCCTGATACATTTCCTGGGTGTAGCGCAGGTAAGAGCGAAGCTTGGGATTGATCAGGTAATCGACCTGAGCCATCACTTCCTGATATTCAGAAGCAGCAAAGACCGAATAGATATTGGTGCTGTCGAAAAGCGGCATGGAGTAGAGGTACTCCAGGCGGGCTCTCCAGTCCTTGTTCCAGGAGGTGCTGGCACCGAACAGGAAATAAGTGGTGCTTTCATACAGCAGGCTGTACTGGGTTTCACTGTAGAGGTGAACGATTTTTGGCAGGTCGTAATCAAAATCGAAGCCGATCAGTTCCTGGGCCAGATCGCCATCGTCCCACTTCTGCACGTAAGAGAGTTCCATCTCCATGTTTTTGACAGGTGATCCGGAGATGGCGCCACCAAAGAAATAATTGCCACTCTTGTAATCCGAATCATAGACGACGTTCCAGCCGCCGAGCAGGCGCAGATTAACAACCTTGAAGCCGCCGTAGTTGAGATCAACCCCGTCAAGAACGGTGCCGCCGGCGGTGGTCGAAACGAACTGGCGCCCCAGTTTTACGCTGAACTTTTGCGGGACATACGTTTTTTGGAGGTAGGCGGTGTAGAGACGGCTATCGGCGTCGACCTCGTTGGTCAAATCACCGGACAGTCGACCATAGCCATAAAAGTTCCACCCTTTACCGCCGATGTCGCGGGCATTCAACATCAGATATTGGTAAACCGGAACGGCTGTCTTACTCTCCGAAGTATCATACCACTCCAGAACAGTACTGGCCCGACCGGAGACCGTGGTCGCAAAAACCGGCCCGACAGTACCAACGACAATCAGAAATGAAAAGAAACCAAACGCACCCGCCGCAAGCCACTTCTTCATATAGAGCCTCCCAGGCTGCAAGCTTAAAAAAACCGATCAGCATCTGCTTAACACTGACAGGTTCAAACATGAATCACATCAGAGCGCTCTTTTTGGTGCCACACGTAAATTTAATTTTATGCACGAAAACGAGCGGTCTGTTTACGCGATTGAAACTTTTGTACGGTGAAAATTAAATGTCGACGTAAATCAAAAGCATAATGTGTACCAAGATTAGCAGGCCATTTTAGTTGACATAATAAACCGCAGCCATAACAAGTGCCTGCATACTATTTGTGGTAATCTGCACTAATTACGCTAAGTTATACCTAATTAGTGTTAATAAGGCTGGGTTTATGTGCAGCCCTTTATCGGCAGGGGGGGGGCTGAAAAGGTCTAGAATCAAGAAATGGCAATTTTGTCGCCATATAACTAAAGGGGTGCGCTGTTTGACGGCGCCACTTTTGTGGTACGTTAAATAACGACAGACAACTTCAGATTGCCAACAACTCCGGCAACAGATACTCTTACTCCATACATTTTATGGATCAGGGAGGAACACATGACTCTGCAGGAACTGGCTCAGTTTGACGGGAAAGAAGGGCGCAAGGCATATGTTGCAGTGAATGGCAACGTTTACGATGTCTCGGCAAGTCCACGCTGGGCAAACGGGAATCATGAGGGGGCGCATCAGGCCGGTGCTGACCTCTCGGCCGATCTGCTCAAGGCACCGCATGTCCGTTCGGTGATTGAGCGTTACCCGGTGATCGGCCGTCTGGCCGATGAGCAGCCGGCGGCGGCGAGCAAGGCCGGTGTCTTCAAGTGGGTTGCACTGGGCGGGGTGATTCTGGCGATCCTTCTCTATGTCGTGCTGCGTTAAAGCCACAAAACATTAATCACCGAGCCGACTCTGGATATTGGTGAAGAAGTTCGCCGCCTTCTTCTCCACCTCCTCCGGCGGTTGTGCGGGAAGTTCACCGCTGCCGCGCGGCGCCAGCAGTTCGGTCGGCAGCTCTTCGAGAAAGCGGCTCGGAAAGCGCGGCTGCATCTTGCCAAATTTGCGCCGCTCACTGCTGTGGGTCAAGGTCAGAGTGCGTCGCGCCCGGGTGATGCCGACATAGCACAGCCGCCGCTCTTCATCGACATCGATCCCTTCGCTGATCGATTTGAGATGCGGCAGATACTCCTCCTCCACCCCGACCAGAAAGACATGGTCGAATTCCAGCCCCTTGCTCGAGTGCAGGCTCATCAGCACCACCGCCTCCTTGGCCAGCTTCTTCTCCTTGCTGTTGCCCGCCGGCAGTTCATCATCGAGCAGTGACACCTTCTCCAGAAAACCGCGCAGGGTTGGTTGCGCTTCGCGGGCCTCGTAACCATCGAGGGCGTTGGCCACCTCCTCGACGTACTCCACCCGGCGCCTTGCCTGTTCGGGAATGTCGGTGCTGCGCATCAGTTCTGCTTCAAAGCCGACCTCCTTGATCATATCGCGCAATACACTGGCCAGACCCGACTTTACCTTGAACCGTTCCCGGTAGCGGCGCAGCAGGGCAACAAAGCGGCCGATGGCTTCGCGAGCGCGTTCATCCAGTCCGTCACAGGCATTGGCGTCGTCGAGCACTTGCCACAAGGGGCGTTTGCTGTCGGCCGAGGCGCGGATCAGGCGATCAGCGCTGGTCGAACCGATGCTGCGGCGCGGATAGTTAAGAATGCGCAGCAGGTTGACTTCGTCGTAAGGGTTGGAGAGGACGCGCAGATAGGCGAGGACGTCCTTGACCTCCTTGCGGTCGAAAAACTGCTGGCCGCCGATGAGCACATAGGGGATATCCTCATAGCGCAGCTGCTCCTCGAAGGCGCGCGACTGGACGTTGGTGCGGTAGAGGACGGCAAAATGGTTGTAGCGCGCCTCTTTATTATAGACCGCGTTGCGAATCTGCTCCACCACGTGGCGCGCTTCGTCTTCCTCGTCGCGGCAGGTGACGACGGTGACCGGGCTACCGTCGTCGCCGGTGGCGCGCAACACTTTATCCTTGCGCTTGGCGTTGTGCTGGATCAGTCCGTTGGCGGCGGCGAGGATATTGCCGGTGGAGCGGTAGTTGCGCTCCAGTTTAACCACCTTGGTGCCGGGGTAATCGCGCTCGAAGTCGAGGATGTTGCCCGGATTGGCGCCGCGCCAGGCGTAGATCGACTGGTCGTCGTCACCGACGACGCAGAGGTTGCGGTGACTTTCGGCCAGCCAGTGCAGCATCCGGTACTGGGCGAGGTTGGTGTCCTGATATTCGTCGACCATCAGGTAGCGGAAGCGCTCCTGGCAGGCGCGACGCACAGCAAGATTTTCGCGCAGCAAACGCTCGGTCAACTGCAGGATGTCATCGAAATCGACGGCGTTAAACGCCTTGAGCCGCTTCTGGTAGCGCGGGTAGACGGCGGCGGCCATGGCGGCGTAGGGGTCCGCAGCGTTGTGGCGGAAATTGTCCGGGGTCTCGAGCCGGTTCTTGCCGGCGGAGATCAACGAGAGGACCCGGTCGGCGTCGTATTTTTCGTCCGGTCCGGCCAGCTCGCGGATCAGGTCACGGATCAGGCGTCCCTGGTCGGCACTGCCGTAGATGCTGAAGTTCCCCTTGTAACCAAGATCAGCAATATGCTCGCGCAAAATCAGCAGGCCGAGGGAGTGGAAGGTGGAAATGACCATGCCGCCACCGGCGCTTTTGCCGACCAGGGCGGCGACCCGTTCACGCATCTCCCGCGCCGCCTTGTTGGTGAAGGTGACCGCCAGCAGCTGTTCGCCCGGCACCCCCTGGGCCAGCAGATAAGCCATGCGACTGGTGATGACCCGGGTCTTGCCGGAACCGGCGCCGGCTAAAATCAGCAGCGGTCCGTCGATGTGTTCGACAGCGGTGCGTTGTTCGGGATTGAGGGTGGAGAGGTTCATGGTCAGCGGTGTCCAAAATGTCAATCAGAAGGCGTGAAGATATAGCATGGTGGAGGTGTCGGCGGCAAGGTACTCCTGAGAATGGATTTTCAAGCATTTCCGAGCACAGACTTTGTAGAAAACCAGACAAGAGAAAAGTTAATATAGTGCCCGACAGCGCCAAGCATCGATTGACTTTATACGGTGGCTTTGTAAAATGAGCAACCCTCGGATTGACGAAACGGAGTCCACATGAGCGACTACTACAACCCCGCCGACCTGAACAAATTCGCCGAAATCGGCAAAGACGCCCCGGAACTGGCGACCAAGTTTTTTGATTATTACAGTGCCGTCTTCGCCGAAGGCGAACTGACCGCACGGGAGAAAGCCCTGATTGCCCTCGGTGTCGCCCACGCCGTGCAATGCCCCTACTGCATCGACGCCTACACCCGCTCCTGCCTGGAGAAGGGGTCGCACCTCGGCGAGATGACCGAAGCGGTGCATGTCGCCAATGCCATTCGCGGCGGTGCCTCTTTGGTGCACGGCATCCAGATGCGCAACGTCGCCGACAAGCTCGGCATGTGACAGACGACTTATGACCACCCCCTTTCACGACACCCTTTCAGCGCACGGCCTCGAACTGACCCGCGAGGTGACGCGAACCTTGCAGATCAACGTCGGTCGCCTGTGTGATCTTGCCTGCCGCCATTGCCATCTTGACGCCGGTCCCGGTCGGCGCGAAATCATGACCCCGGCGACCATGGCGGCAGTCATCGCCTTTGCGACCCGGCATCGCTTCGCCGTTATCGATATCACCGGCGGCGCCCCGGAACTGGTGCCGGGGATTGAAGAGCTGCTGCGCGAACTCGCCCCCGTCACCGGTCAGTTGATGCTGCGGACCAACTTGACTGCATTGATGGCGCCGGAGCAAGCCGAGCTGCTGGAACTGATCATTGACCTGAAGGTCACCCTGGTCGCCTCTTTTCCGTCGACCAATGCCCGCCAGGCCGATGCCCAGCGCGGTGCCGGCATCAGCGACCGCTCTGTCACCATGCTGCAACAACTGAACGCCCGCGGCTATGGCCAACCGGACAGCGGCCTGTTGCTGCATCTGGTCGCCAACCCCGGTGGGGCTTTTTTGCCCGACGATCAGGCCGCCGCCGAGCGCCGTTTTAAACAGGAGGCGCAAAGACGCTTCGGCATCGTCTTCAATCAGCTGTTCACCTTTGCCAACATGCCCCTTGGTCGCTTTCGCAGCTGGCTGGAAAAGAGCGGCAATGAAGCCGATTACCTGCAACGCCTGCAGGCCGCCTTCAACCCCTGCACCGTCGCCGGTCTGATGTGCCGCTCACTCCTGTCAGTCGACTGGGATGGTCGCCTCTACGATTGTGATTTCAACCTGGCCGCTGAACTGCCGTTAGGCAACAAACCACAGACGATTTTCGACCAGACAGCGCCCCCGCCTGCTGGCACAACCATCGCAACCGGTGAACACTGTTACGCCTGCACCGCCGGCTCCGGCTTCACCTGAGGTGGCGAAATCGCGACCTCGTGAAGGTTGCAGAAAATCTAAATAATAAATACTTAAGTCGAAAAGAATCCGTTTGCCACCAAGGCACCAAGGCACCAGGAAAGGCCAAGGCTGATTTGACGCGGAGGCGCGGAGGCGCAGAGAAAATCTGGCAAAAAAGGGTTTTTACCAACTCGGTGCAGTAAATATTTTTCGTCTTTCTTGGAGACTTGGTGTCTTGGTGGCCAAAAGCTTTGGCCGATCTTTTTTCTCTGCGCCTCAGCGTCTCCGCGTCCAATATCTTGTCATCGACAAACTTAAAACCGAGCATCTCTCTCCCTCTCAAAACATGCACATCCCGCCGTCACGCAACGGCCTTGCTTGCGACTGCGGAAATATGCTAGAAGATTCGATCTGTCCCTTTTTTTAATTCTCCCAGCTGGAGGTTCTTTGCCGTGAAGATCGACATACTCCCTTTGAAAGAAAAGAAGGCCAAAATCGACGACGAGTCGAAGCTGGTGTTCGGCAAATCATTCAGTGACCGGATGTTTGTCATGGACTACACCTCCGGCCAGGGCTGGCACTCGGCCCGCATCCAGCCTTACGGTCCGTTCAGCATGGATCCGGCGGCGATGGTGCTGCATTATGCCCAGGAGATCTTCGAAGGGCTCAAGGCCTTCCGTCGTCCCGATGGCCGTATCGCCCTGTTTCGTCCGGCCGACAATGTCGCCCGCTTCAATCGCAGCGCCAAGCGCATGTGCATGCCGGAAGTCGACGAAACCTTCTTTCTTGAAGCGATCCGCGAACTGGTGCGTCAGGAAGCCGACTGGGTGCCGCGCAACGAGGGGACCAGTCTCTATATCCGGCCGACCATGATCGCCAGCGAGCCGATGCTCGGTGTGCGCCCAGCCGACCAGTACCTGTGCTACGTCATCGTCTGCCCGGTGGGGGCCTACTACAAGGGGGGTCTGTCGCCGGTGAAGATCTGGATCTCCGACCACTACGTCCGCGCCGCCAACGGTGGCACCGGCGAGGTGAAGACCGGTGGCAACTACGCCGCCAGCCTCCTCGCCGCCCGTGAGGCATCAGCCATGGGCTACGATCAGGTGCTGTGGCTCGACGCCAAAGAGAAGAAGTACATCGAAGAAGTCGGCAGCATGAACATCTGCTTTATCTATGATGGAAAACTGGTCACCTCGCCGTTGGCCGGAACCATCCTCGACGGCATCACCCGGCGCTCGATTCTGCAACTGGCCAAAGACGCCGGACTTGAGGTTGAGCAGCGCGCCCTGTCGGTTGACGAGATCTTTGACGGGGTTAAAAGCGGTCGTTTGAGCGAGGCCTTTGGCACCGGTACCGCCGTCGTTGTCTCGCCGGTCGGCCAGTTTACCTACAAGGACCAGACCGTTCTCCTCGGCGACGGCAAAACCACCGGGGCCGTGACCCGCAAACTGTACGACACCCTGACCGGTATCCAGTATGGTCGACTGCCTGATCAACATGGCTGGATTGACCTGCTCTGATCAGCAGGCAGCAGGAGCAACCGTATAATTTGCAACTAGCCGATTTAACAAGACAATCCCCCGATAGCTACCGGTTCTATCGGGGGATTATCGTTGAAAATACGTCCGAGATGCCTTCATGTGCCAACCTATGTGTAATTGGGCGTACATATTTTACTCACTCTGAGTTCTTGACTGCCTGTTTAAACAGCAGAAGTCAGAGCTAATCTAACTAAACCCCCACCATTAATCCGCAGCTCAAACTGCTAAATACCATAGATAACGGCTGGTTAGCCTTTGACCTGCGACTTGACACCCATTCCCGTCTTATTTGGCATACCCTTTGCGTATGATCTGCTTTCGGAGTTTCGTCTGGCCACAGGGCGTAAAGCCCGAGCGCGGACTCCGCAAGGAGGATCACGATCATGTGCCGCATTGGAGCAATTAAGAGTCTCGATTACATCCATCCGAGCCAGGCCCTGCTGTTGATGCAATCGCAGCAAAAAGGGCATGACAATTCGGGCTTTGCCATGGTCATGCACGACCTCGGCGGGGTGTTCGAATCGTACAAACATCTGCCGACGCTGTCGATGGCCTGCACCGACGAAGGGGTTAAACTGGCTGAAGACATGCTGCATGCCGCCGGCTTCCAGCGGGTCATGCAGTGGGTGCCGGAGACCAGCAACCTGCCGGGCCTCGATATCAACGCCATGCCCAACTACGTCTTCGAGACCTTCGACTACCCGAAACAGTACAAAAAGGCCGAGCAGCGCGAAAAGGAAGACCTGCTCCTCGACATGCGCCTGAAGCTGCGCAAGGCGCTGGAGAAGGACGAGATGGGTTTTGTCTACTCCTTCTGGCCTGACGTCGTCACCTTAAAGGAGATCGGCGACCCGAAGGATATCGGCACCTACTTCAACCTGTGGGAGGCGGACAACAAATTCACCGCCAAGGTGATTACCGCCCAGTGCCGGCAGAACACCAACTACGATATCGTCCGCTATGCCGCCCACCCATTTTTCCTTCAGGGGTACACGGCGCTGGCCAACGGCGAGAATACCTTTTATCAGAAGAACCTCGAGTTTCAGCGCAAACTGCATCACGGCTACATCGGCTTCGAATCCGACTCGCAGTGCTTTCTCTACACCTTGCACTACGTACACCGCGAACTCGGCTGGCCGCTCTCCTACTTCAAGCACGTCATCACACCGCTGACCTTCGAAGAGATTGAGCGCCGTGAAGATGGCCAGCAGCTGCTCGCCATCCGCCAGTCGCTGGCCCACCTGGAGATCAACGGCCCGAACACCATTATCGGGGTCATGCCGGACAACACCCTGTTCACCTGCTGTGACGCCAAGAAACTGCGCCCGATTGTCATTGGCCGTTCCGAGCGCATGGTGGTCTTCTCCTCGGAAGTCTGCGGCATCAATGAAGTCCTCCCGGATCGGGACTGGGAGACCGACATCTACCCGCACGAACGCGAAATCGTGACCATCGACGAGAAACTGGAGGTGCAGCGATGGAGGCAATGAGAGTCAATAATGTCACCCCGAACGACCTGCCGTGGAAGATCCGCTACGATGCGCAGCGCTGCACCCTGTGCGGTTCCTGCGTTGCTGCCTGCTCCTTCCGCGCTATCGCGCCGAAAGTCGAGCGGCGGCGCATGGTCTTCTCGGAAGGCGACCTGCCCGATCCAAAGAGCCGTTTCTCTGCCGTACCAGTGATCCGTCAGGTTCACTCAGTCAAGGACTACTGCCGCGGCTGCGGCATCTGCGAAAAAGTCTGCCCGAACGACGCCATCGGCCCGGTGCGCAACCCCGACAGCCGGCATCCGATCATCACCCGCTGCCTCGGCGGCGACTCGATCAAGCGTGGCGGCCGCAAGAACCTCGAATCGGTCATGCGCACCCTTGACAAGATCCGCGTCGCCCGTATTTCGCAGATGACCGACCCGAGCCTCGATGCCCAGCGCCACAGCTTCGATATGCTCGCCCCCTTCGGCCGCATTTTGCCGCCGAAGAAGATGTCGCTCAAGGTCGGGGCCGACGGCAAGCTCGAATTCGGTCAGGCGGCACCGCCGGTGCACTGGATCTACCCGGTGATCATCGGTGATATGTCGATCGGCGCCCTGTCGTGGCGCATGTGGGAAGCGGTCGCCATGGCAGTCGCCTACCTGAACGAGGAGTGCGGCTTGCCGGTGCGGATGTGCTCGGGCGAAGGCGGTGTTCCGGTGCGCCTGCTCAAGAGCAAATACCTGAAATATATGATTTTGCAGATCGCTTCCGGCCACTTTGGCTGGAACCGGATCGTCAAGGCCATGCCCTACATGACCGAGGACCCGGCCGGCATCTTGATCAAGATCGGACAGGGAGCCAAGCCGGGCGACGGTGGCCTGCTCATGGCACAAAAAGTCGCTGAGCACATCCAGCAGATCCGCGGTGTACCGAAAGCCGACCTGCTCAGCCCGCCGAACCACCAGGGGTTGTACTCGATTGAGGAGAGCGTGCAGAAGATGTTCCTCTCCTTCAACGCCGCCTTCAAGTTCCGGGTGCCGGTGGCGATCAAGGTCGCCGCCAGCTCCACCTCGGTCTCGGTGTTCAACAACCTGGTCCGCGACCCCTACAACATCGTCGGCGGCTTCTTTCTCGATGGTATCGACGGTGGTACCGGCGCTGCGCACGAGGTCTCCCTCGACCACACCGGTCACCCCATCGTCAGCAAGCTGCGTGACTGCTACCTGGCCGCGGTCAATCAGGGACGTCAAGGGCAGATTCCGCTCTGGGCCGCCGGGGGTCTGGGCAAGACCGGCGACCTCGCCGCCGATGCCTTCAAGATGATCTGTCTCGGCGCCAACGGCGTCTTTACCGGCAAGCTGATTCTGCAGATGGCCGGTTGTGTCGGCAACGAAATGGGCCGCTGCAACGCCTGCAACACCGGCCTCTGCCCGGTCGGCATCACCACCCAGGAACCAGCCCTGGCGCACCGTCTCGACGTTGAGCGTGCGGCGCAGAACATCGTCAACTATTTCCTGGCCATGGACCAGGAGTTGAAGAAGCTGATGGCCCCCATCGGCAACTCATCGCTGCCGGTCGGCCGTGCCGATGCTCTGGCCGCCATCGACCGCAGTGTTGCCGAGAAACTGTCGATCCAGTACGTCTGCTAGAACCTGAGGGGGTAAGGAGTCAGGAGTCAGGAGTAAGGCGAAAAGCCTTTTGCCCCTCACCCCTCACCCCTCACCTGCAACCCTTCACTCCTCACGGAGATTTAGATATGGCTGCAAACATTAACGGCTTTGACCAGAACAACAAGCGCGTCTCAACCCAGCAGCTGCTGCAACAGATTTATGCGGCGCTGGAACAGGGCGAGACCGAATTTGAAGTCCTCTCCTCCGGCCACCACGACATCGGTGGCCCTCTGTGGACCTCCGATGGGACGCCGCTGAAGTTTCGGGTCAAGAACCCGGGGCAGCGCGTCGGCTCCTTCGGTCTCGATGGCACCGAGATTATCGTTGAAGGCTCGGCACCGGCCGACGCCGGTTGGCTCAACGCCGGCGCCATCCTGACTTTGCTCGGCGACGGCGGCGACACCACGGCGCACTGCGCAGCCAGCGGCAAGATCTACGTTGCCGGTCGCGTCGGTACCCGCTCCGGCTCACTGATGAAACACGACCCGGCCTACGACGCACCGGAACTCTGGGTGTTAAAAAACACCGGCAGTTTCTCCTTTGAATTTATGGGCGGCGGCATCGCCGTCATCTGCGGCTACGGCCGTGAAGAGTTGCCGTCGGTCCTCGGCGACCGCACCTGCATGGGGATGGTCGGTGGCACGATTTACGTCCGTGGCCCGGTTGCCGGTCTCTCCGACGACGTCTGGATGGTCGGCCTCGATGACGGCGATCGTAAATTCCTGACCGAAAATATGCCGGTCTTTCTGAACAAGATCGAGCGTCCGCAACTCCTGTCCGAGCTGACCGACTTTTCACAGTGGCAGAAAATTGTTGCCAAGAGCTACGAAGAGCGCAAGGTGCATTCGCGCATCACCATGCACGAATTCCGCATGCAGAAATGGGTCGAAGGCGGCATCTTCGGCGACATCGTCAAGGACGACTACACCCACGTTGCCGGTCTGGTCAACACCGGCGATGACCGGCTGAAGATTCCGCGCTGGCAGGACAAGCGCTACGGCGCGCCGTGTCAGGTCTCCTGCCCGAGCTCGATCCCGACCCAGGACCGCATCAACCTGCTGCGTGCCGGCAAGGTCAAGGAGGCGATGGAGTACGTGCTGCGCTACTCGCCGTTTCCATCCAGCGTCTGTGGTGAAGTCTGCCCCAACCTGTGCATGGATGCCTGCACCCGGCAGTTTATCGACAAACCGGTGGCGATGAAGGAACTCGGCCGTCTGTCGCTGGAAGCGGCGGCACCGACCCCGGAAGCCGACAGCGGGAAAAAAGTAGCCATCATCGGGGGTGGCCCCGGCGGCCTTTCTGCCGCCTGGCAACTGCGTCTCGCCGGCCATACCGTCACTGTTTATGAAGCGGATGATGAAATCGGCGGCAAGCTGCGTCAGGCGATCCCGAGCGAGCGTCTCCCCGAGTCGTCCTTATCGGGCGAGCTGCAGCGCATTCGCGATCTCGGCATCACCATCCACACCGGGGTCAAAGTCGACAACGCCAAATTCGATGCTCTGCGCAGTGGCCACGATGCCGTCGTCATCGCCAGCGGCGCCCACAACCCGGTGGTCATCCCTTTCCCCGGCCACGAGCGTCTGGTCAAGGGCCTCGACTTCCTCAAGGCAGTCAACCGCGGCGAGCGCCCGACCGTTGGTGAGCGCGTTGTGGTCATTGGTGCCGGCAATGCTGGCATGGATACCTGTCTTGGCGCCTACGCCATGGGGGCGAAGAAGGTTGTCGCCATCGATATCCAGCGTCCGGCCGCCTATGCCCATGAAATCAACGGGGTCAAAAAACTCGGCGGCGAGATCCGCTGGCCGGTCTTCACCGAGAAGGTCGACGAGCGCGGCCTGTGGACCAAAAATGGCGAGCTGATCGAAGCTGACACTGTCATCATCGCCATCGGTGAGCGCCCCGACCTCTCCTATGTGCCCCGCGCCTGGCTGACCGACCGCGGCATGATGGACGTCGATAACTGCTGGCATTCGGTGCATGCACCCGGCGTCTTTGCCATCGGCGATACCATCAAACCCGGCCTGCTCACCCACGCCATTGGCCAGGGGGCGGATGCCGCCAGCCTGATCAGCGACTACCTTTCCGGCCGCGAGCTGAAGCCGGTCTACAAGCCGGAAGTGATTCCGCAGAGCTGTTTATCAAAAGAGTTGTTCAAGCCCCAGAACCGCGGTCGCGTCTGCGTCACCGACGCCAAAAGCGAAACCGGCCGTTGCCTCTCCTGCGGCACCTGCCGCGACTGCACCATGTGCCTTGAGGCCTGCCCGGAAGGGGCGATCCGCCGCGTCGAGCAGGGCACCCGTGGTTTTGAATACGTCTCCGACGACCACTACTGCATCGGCTGCGGCATTTGCGCCGGAATCTGTCCGTGCGGGATTTGGGCCATGGAGACCGTCGTCTAGTTTCTCAAGGGCGGCTGAAAAGCACCCGTCTGCGGCGTTGCCCTCGGGCGTGTCGCTGCGACGTAGCTGCCGCTACGCCTCACTCCTTGCCCCACGAGCGCCTTGCATCCGTGCACTTTTGAGCCGCCCGGCACTGGTGCTGCTTGGATAAACAAAACCATAAAGACCCCCCGGTGTTTTGCACCGGGGGGTCTTTGCGTCAGGGCTGTTGGCTGAAGGTTATTTCGGTGGGAAGTTTGCCGGATCGACCACGAACCAGACGTCTTTGACCCCCTGTCCGCTGGTGTCGCCGGCAGCCTTGTCACCCATCCAGTAATAGAGCGGGTAACCGCGAAAAGTCGTCTGCTTGGCTCCGTCGGCGCGGTCGATGGTGGCGAAATCAGCGGCGGCGATCCCATCCGGGGACTTGACCGTTTCGCGGTAAAACACCGGCCATTTCTCCACACAGGAACCGGCACATGCGCTCATCCCCGGCATGTCGCTCTTGAACCAGTACAGGGTCTTCCCTTCCGTATCGGTCAGATAATGGCCGATCCCGGCTTTTTCCGCCACCTTGACCGCGTGGTGCATGGCCAGCGCCGACAGCGGCAGCGCGACAAACAGCAGCGTCACGAACAGAATCATTCCTTGGCGTTTCATGATCTCCTCCACACAACCCGTATGAACCGGCTGCATGCCGGTTTCTGCCAATAGACTATCCCGAATCAGTCATTGTGCAAGCCCTGGACAACGCACGGAACGGATTTTCGCATATTCTACTGTGATTCAATGAAAAATAGTTCTTGACAACATTGCTTGTTATATATAAATTTTGCCCATCTTATTTCTTCACCTCATTGATAGGGTATATATGGAAACGACACGTCGCAGCCTGGCCAAGGCCATCTCCTACCGAATCATCGGCTCAATGACCACCACACTGGTCGTCTATAGCGCTTTTGGTCGCCTTGACGTGGCCGCGACCGTCGGCGTACTCGACACGACGGTGAAGATCTTCATCTATCTTGCGCACGAGCGCGCCTGGAATCGCATCCCCTACGGCAGGGAAAAAAAGCAGCCGGAATACTGCATCTAGCCGTCCCAGGGCAATGCACACCGACGACCACCGTTACCCTGGCGACGGTATATCCGATTATTATCTGTTGCGCTGACGTGATGATCAGGGGAGCTATAAACAATATCTAACAGGGTCAATTGCACCGACTGGACTACCGGAAGGGACCCATAGACAGCAAGGAGTCGTCATGTTTAAAAATGGATTCAAAACCGCATTGATCCTCATCGCCCTAGCCTCCGGGCCGCTCAGCGCCGACCTTGTTCAGGCACAAGAGATCACCCTGCTCAACGTCTCCTACGATCCGACCCGTGAACTCTACAAGGAGTACAACGAGGCCTTCGCCAAACACTGGCAGGAAAAAACCGGCGATTCTGTCAAAGTGAACCAATCCCACGGTGGCGCTGGCAAACAGGCACGCGCGGTCATCGACGGCCTGGAGGCCGACGTGGTCACCCTGGCCCTGGCTTATGATATCGACGCCATCGGTGAAAAAACCGGTCACTTCGGCCCCGACTGGCAGAAGCGCCTGCCGCACAACAGCGCCCCTTACACCTCGACCATCGTCTTTCTGGTGCGCAAGGGGAATCCCAAGGGGATCAAGGATTGGGACGATATCATCAAGCCGGGCGTTGCGGTCATTACCCCCAATCCGAAAACCAGTGGCGGAGCGCGCTGGAATTTTCTTGCCGCCTGGGGCTACGCGCTGAAAAAGAACGCTGGCGATGAAAAAGCCGCCCGCGCTTTCGTCACCGCCCTTTATAAAAACGTGCCGATTCTCGATTCCGGCGCCCGCGGCTCGACCACCACCTTCGTCAAGCGCGGGATCGGCGATGTCTTCCTCTCCTGGGAGAACGAGGCGTTTCTGGCGATCAACGAACTCGGCCCCGACCAGTTCGAAATCATCGTCCCTTCGGTCTCCATTCTGGCCGAGCCGCCGGTGAACGTGGTCGACCAGGTAGCGAAAAAGCATGGCACCTTCGAGGTGGCCAAAGCCTACCTCGACTACCTCTATAGCCCGGTCGGGCAGAAACTGGCGGCCAAACACTACTACCGCCCGGTTGCCCCCGAGCATGCCGACCCGGCCGACATCGCCCGCTTCCCGCAGGTGAATCTGTTCACCGTCGACAACATCTTCGGCGGCTGGCAAAAAGCGCAAAAGACCCATTTTGCCGACGGCGGCACCTTTGACCAGATCTACGTCCCGTCACGGTAATCGTCATTGGCCGGGGCACGCACTTCGTGCCCCGGCAAACCTGACCTGAGCGGGCGACCGCAGGGAGTATCACGTATGAACTTCATTCTCAAACAGCGCAGCGTCCTGCCCGGCTTCGGCCTGGCCATGGGCTTCACAATTCTCTATTTGAGCCTGATCGTCCTGATTCCGCTCTCCGGTCTCCTGTTCAAGACCGCCACCCTCTCCTGGGCCGACTTCTGGGGCACCGTGGCTTCGGCGCGGGTGCTCGCCTCCTTCCGCCTGACCTTCGGCGCCGCCTTGATTGCCGCTTTGATCAACGGTGTCTTCGGTCTGCTGGTCGCCTGGGTGCTGGTGCGCTACAGAATTCCCGGCAAGCGGATCATCGATGCCCTGGTCGATCTGCCCTTTGCCCTGCCGACGGCGGTAGCCGGAATCACCCTGGCCGGGCTCTACTCCAGCAACGGCTGGATCGGCCGTTTTATCGAACCGCTGGGGCTCAAGATCGCCTACACCCCGTTGGGGATCATGGTGGCGATGACCTTTATCGGCATCCCGTTTGTGGTGCGTACGGTGCAGCCGGTGCTGGAGGATCTGGAGAAAGAGCTGGAAGAGGCCGCCGCCTGCCTCGGCGCCAACCGCTGGCAGACCTTTGTCCGGGTGATCTTTCCGGCCATCACCCCGGCACTGTTGACCGGTTTTGCCCTGGCCTATGCCCGCGCCATCGGTGAGTACGGCTCGGTGATCTTCATCGCCGGCAACATGCCGATGGTCTCGGAGATCACCCCGCTGTTGATCATCACCAAGCTGGAGCAGTACGACTACGCCGGCGCCACCGCCATCGCCTCGGTGATGCTGCTCTTCTCGTTTCTGATTCTGCTTTCCATCAATCTGATCCAGTGGTGGAGCCGTCGCCATGCCGAGCGTTAGTCCAGGACCAGTGTTTCACGAACTTTAAGGACACCATCATGTCAAACCAATCCTTGGCCGTTGCCCCGACCGTTTCCGCCGCTCTGACCGAGCCGAAGGCGGTACGCTGGCTGCTCACCGGCCTGGCGCTGGCCTTTCTCGCCCTGTTTCTGGTGGTGCCACTGCTAGCGGTCTTTGTCCAGGCCCTTGAAAAGGGGGTTGGTGCCTACTGGGCGGCGATTATCGAACCGGACGCCCTGGCGGCGATCCGTCTGACCCTGATCGCGGCGGGGATCAGTGTGCCGCTCAACCTGGTCTTCGGCATTGCGGCCGCCTGGGCGATCACCAAGTTCAAGTTTCGCGGCAAGGCCTTCCTGATCACCCTGATCGATCTGCCCTTTTCGGTGTCGCCGGTGATCTCCGGCCTGATCTATGTGTTGCTGTTCGGCCTGCAGGGCTGGCTCGGCCCCTGGCTCAAGGCCCACGATATTCAGCTGATCTTCGCTGTCCCCGGCATCGTGCTGGCGACGATCTTCGTCACCTTCCCCTTTGTCGCCCGTGAACTGATCCCGCTGATGCAGGCGCAGGGGACCGAAGAGGAGGAGGCGGCGCTGGTGCTCGGCGCCAACGGCTGGCAGATCTTCTTTCGCGTCACCCTGCCGAATGTGATCTGGGGGGTACTCTACGGCGTCATTCTGTGTAATGCCCGGGCGATGGGGGAATTCGGCGCGGTGTCGGTGGTCTCCGGGCATATCCGCGGGCTGACCAACACCCTGCCGCTACATGTCGAGATCCTCTACAACGAATACAACTTTGTCGCCGCCTTCGCGGTCGCGACCCTGCTGGCCCTGCTGGCGCTTTTGACCCTGGTGGCCAAGGCACTGCTGGAAAAGAAGGTGCGCCACACAGTGAAATCCGCCAGCAAACCGATTGGAGTGGAATAATCCCATGGGAATTCAGGTCCAGAACATCTCAAAAAACTTCGGCAATTACACCGCCCTCGACCAGATCAATCTCGATGTCCCTTCCGGCGAGCTGGTCGCCCTGCTCGGACCCTCCGGTTCGGGCAAAACTACCCTGCTGCGGATCATCGCCGGCCTGGAAACCCCCGATGCCGGCAGTATCCATTTCAACGGTGAGGAGTCAACGAAACGCCATGTCCGCGAGCGCCAGGTTGGCTTCGTCTTTCAGCACTATGCCCTGTTTCGGCACATGACGGTGTTTGACAACATCGCTTTCGGCATGACGGTCAAGCCGAAAGGGGAGCGTCCGAACAAAACCCGCATCCGCGAGCGGGTCACTGAACTGCTGCACCTGATTCAGCTCGACAACATAGCGGATCGCTACCCGGCCCAACTCTCCGGCGGCCAACGCCAGCGGGTGGCGCTGGCCCGGGCGCTGGCCACCGAGCCGAAGGTGCTGCTGCTCGACGAGCCGTTCGGGGCGCTTGACGCCCAGGTCCGCCAGGAACTGCGCCGCTGGCTGCGCAAGCTGCACGACGAAATCCACGTCACCAGCGTCTTCGTCACCCATGATCAGGAAGAGGCGCTGGAAGTGGCCGACCGGGTGGTGGTGATGAACCGGGCCAAAATTGAGCAGATCGGTACGCCCGAGGAGGTCTACGAAAATCCGACCAACCCCTTCGTCTTCAATTTTCTCGGCAACGTCAATCTCTTCCACTGCCGGGGAACGGGAAGCGGGGAAGAGAAGGTTCCAATTTCCTTCCCGGGTGAAGCGACCGATGGATCGGTCGGCTACGTGCGCCCCGGCGACATCCGCATCAGTCGAACCGCCGGCAGCGCCGAGGACCTTCCTGCCGAGATCGTGTCCATCCAGGGAGCCGGAGCCCTGCCGCGCATCGAGCTCAGACGCCTCGACACCGGTGAGTCCGTGCAGGCCGAGCTGCCGCGCGAACGGTATCGGGAACTGGGGCTCAAGATTGGCGAAAAGGTCTTCATTCGCCCAACCAACATGCGGGTCTTCGTCCCCGATTACCAGATCTGACCGGGCTTTCCGGCCCGGGAGCAAGGAATACGTCATGGAGCGCAACGAACATATCCCCTCGAATCAGGAGACCGAGGGACGCCTGCGCCAGGCGATCCGCGAGACCCGCTTTGGCAGTGTGACCCTGGTCATTCAGGATGGCCACATGGTCCAGATCGGCATGAGCGAGAAGGTGCGGCTGAAATAGGCCTGCCGAGAAGGACCGGCCATTTCTTACCGGATCATCGGCACGCCCACGACGACACTGGTGGTCTATACCGTATTCGGCCGCCTCGAAGTCGCCGCGCCGGTTGGCCTGGTCGACACCGCGCTCAAGAACTTCATCTATCTGCCCATGAGCGGGCCTGGAACTGCATCCCTTGCGCCCGGATGGTGAATGATCCGGAATATTTCATCTAGCCGCGCCGGGCGCTCACCATCCTTGCAATTGCTAACAAAGGAGTCCGCATGACCGAACCTCTCGACCGCCTGCGCCAGATTCTCCGCACCTGCGACTCGGTGCTGGTCGCCTTCTCCGGCGGCGTCGATTCGACCTTCCTGCTCCGCGTCGCGCTCGACACCCTCGGGTCCGAGCGGGTGGTGGCGCTGACCGCCACTTCGCCGACCTACCCCGAGTACGAATACCAGGAGGCCTGCCGCCTGGCGGCGGAGTTCGGCGTCCGTCACCTGGTGCTGGAGAGCAACGAACTGGAGATCCCCGGCTTTGCCGAAAATCACCGGCAGCGCTGCTACCACTGCAAGCACGCCCTGTTCAGCCTCTGCCGGGAGCAGGCGCGGCAGCTCGGCCTGGCGACGGTGGTCGATGGTGCCAATCGCGACGATCTGCAGGATCACCGCCCAGGTCACCGCGCCGCCAGCGAGCTGCAGGTCCGTCACCCGCTGCTCGAAGCGCAGCTGGGCAAGTCCGAGATCCGCGCCCTGAGCCGGCAGCTCGGCCTGGTGACCGCCGACAAGCAGGCCTTCGCCTGCCTCTCGTCGCGCTTCCCCTATGGCATCGAAATCACCGCCGCGCGACTGCACCAGGTCGACCGCTGCGAAACCTTTCTGCGCGAACAGGGGTTTCGCACCTACCGTGTCCGCTACCACGACACCGTCGCCCGCATCGAAGTGGCGCCGGAAGAGATGGCGCGCCTGCTCGAACCGGAGCTGCGCGCGACGCTGATCGCCGCGTTCCAGGCGGCCGGCTTCACCTACGTCAGCCTCGATCTGCAGGGGTATCGCACCGGCAGCATGAACGAGGCCTGAGGTTGAGGCCCCCCGAATGACGGGCGACTTGCGGTAACGAGCCGCTGCCCGGATCGCCACCACCAATCCCTCACCGCGCCGGCAGGCAACTGCCGGCGTCTCTTGTTCCCGCCGCCGCTCGCGGCGCGTTGTCGCCATTTCTACATCAGCCAACTGTGTTTTGCCGAAAATAAATACTTGACTCGTCATGTTGTGTTTGTTATGTTTTCGCTAGGCGTAACACCATCGCTTAACTAAA
>Ga0209231_1000083_pt1 | contig 66766 bp, 69 predicted proteins | sample Deesub45470m_DNA_FD_188086 | JGI IMG/M metagenome (GOLD analysis project Ga0209231, IMG submission 188086) | Deep subsurface microbial communities from North Pacific Ocean - 450_OLKR46/470m Metagenome (SPAdes) (version 2) | ecosystem: Environmental > Terrestrial > Deep subsurface > Unclassified ...
GGATGATCTGGGGTGGCCTCTGGATGTTCTTGCTCCTTCTGCCTCTCTGGAGGGGGCGAATCATTCTAAGGGGGATGGTGTTCAGCTTGCTGCCGTCCGCCATGATGCTATTTATAGTCCTTCCATCGATGGGTAAAGGCATTCTGGGCCTAGGGTTCGGCACCATGATGCCGGTTGTGGTGATCGGGCTCAATTTTATTTACGGCATCGTCGCGTCAGTTTGGCATTCGAAAGCCGTTTCCTAAAAATCACGACTGGTGGGGCGTTTTTGCCATTGAGATCGCCGTGAAACTTTGAATGCTCCCCAGGGGCCATTTTAATCCCCGGGTTGAATGGCCCTTTCTTTTATGGTCACCTGTTCAGACATCCCTTTTCCTTTTTTCTGCTAGAGGGTCATTGAGCACCAGAAACTCCCTTCATGGTCTCGATCGTTGTCTCTCAACTTTCAACAATTTGCTTATTTTGTTGATTGTAAAAAAGCTATATCGTTCATTATTTTCCGTTCTACCACTACCCCCAAACAAAGGAAGGCCGCTACGGATGGCCGGCGAGGCACGCGTGCGATTCCTCCCGTTTCGTGAGCAGACCCCTTTAAGGCGCGTTATCTGACGGACGGCTTGCTCGGGCTGGCGGAGAATCTTCGCGGCGAGGAGGCGAAGTATTTCCTTGAGCTTCTTCCCAATCCCCAACCATGAACGAAAAGGCTGCCCTGACGACCCCGATGGTGCGCCAGAGGATGGCAGCGTTATCCGCTCATGACGACTCCTAAGGTAAAATCTCCACCCGAGAACCGGCCCGTATTTCACCCCCGTTGATGACCTTGGCAAAAATTCCTTCCTTGGGCATCACACAGTCGCCGGCTTGATAATAGATGGCGCAGCGAGTATGACACTCTTTGCCAATCTGGGTCACTTCCAGCAGGCAGTCGTCGACTTGCAATCGGGTTCCGATTGGCAGTTCTGGCAGGTTGATTCCGATGGTGGTCAGATTCTCAGCAAAATCCCCGTGATCGACGGCGAGCCCCAGGGCCCGCATCTTGTCAATGCTTTCTTTGGCCAGCAAGCTCACCTGCCGATGCCAGTCACCAGCATGGGCGTCGCCGACGATGCCGTGATTTTCTCTCAGTTGCACTTGGTCGACAGGGGTTTTGCGCTCTCCCTTATTGCGGCTGATGCAGACCGCGACAATCTGCGATGTCATGGTTATCCTCCGATCTGGGCCATACTGAAGGGGACGGAGTCATCCAGTTCATCCGTCAGTTGGTGTTCCCCGGGCTTGCTGGCGATGACCTTGCGCAAGGTTTTCTGTAACGCGACATTGTCCGGTTGCCGCAGACAGGCGGTCAGATCGACGGCCGCGCCACTGAGCAGACAGCTCTTGGCCAGGCCGGTCGAGGTGACCCGGATGCGGTTGCAGGCGCCGCAAAAGTGTTCGCTCATCGGAGTGATGATGCCAAGCGTCCCGAAAGCACCTGCAATCCGGTAGGGTTTGGCCGGCCCGCAGAACCGTTCGCTGGTGATTGTTTGCAGCTCGAAATGCTCCCGTAATCGGGTCAGGATTTCCGCTCCGGTGACGATCTTCTGCCGCCACTGTGGCTCTCGGATCGTCGGCATGTACTCGATAAAACGCACTGACCAAGGGTGTTTGCGGCTCAATGCGGCAAAGGGGATGATTTCATGGTCGTTCACGCCGCGCATGACCACCATGTTGAGCTTAACCTGCAGGCCCGCTTTGGCGGCAGCATCGAGTCCGGCTCGGACTTTATCCAACTCGCCGCCGCGGGTGATCTCGGCGAAGGTTCTCCGGTCAAGAGAGTCGAGGCTGACATTCAATCGAGACACCCCCGCCTGCCGCAACGCGGCGGCCTGCTCGGCTAGAAGCAGCCCGTTGGTGGTCAGGGCTATTTCCTTGATCCCAGAAATCGCCGAGAGTTGTTGCAGGAAGCCTATCACCCCCTTGCGCACCAGAGGTTCGCCGCCGGTTACCCGGACCTTGCGGACACCCAAGAGGGCGGCCGTCTCGACAATGCGCAGCATCTCCTCATAGCGCAGAATCTCGCCGCAGGTTTTCTTCACAACCCCCTCCGCCGGCATGCAGTACTGACAGCGCATATTGCAGCGATCGGTAATCGAGAGGCGCAGATAGTTGATGGATCGTCCAAAATTATCTTTCATGCGGATTTTTTGTTTTGATCATTTCTAGACTTGTCCTCGACTTCCAGAGGCTCCTCGTCGTCAGAGTCATCCACCCCCTTCTTGAAGTTGCGAATCCCCTTGCCGAGTGCGCCGCCGATCTGAGGAAGTTTACCGGCACCAAAGATCACCAGTACCAGCACCAGAATAATGAGCAGTTCCTGCGTTCCGAGTCCGAACATGGGTTATCTCCTTTTGAAACACGTATGGGTTGAATCAACGTCTGGACGAAGTCTGCAGCTCCGCACCGTCTGGCAAATAGATCAGTATCACAGTCACCTCTGTCCCGACGGCTTGATCGGGGCTTCCCGCCGCGACCGAAAGCAGGGCTTGAGCGCCCTGCAAACTTCGATTTTGCCCGGAACCCTGGTTTTGGAACGGGGTGAATAGATAGCGCCCCTGCTCTTCGTCAACCCGACCCCAGAGAAAGGTTTGGCGATTTCCGCCACCTCGAACCGGAGTGGTCAGGGTTGCCTGACAGCAAGAGGCCAACGAAGGTCGATAGCCCGCCAATTGACGTAGGGCCGGCCGAACGAAGAGTTGAAAGGTTGCCGCGGCGGCGGCCGGGTTGCCGGGAAGACCAAACACCGGTGTGCCATTGACCGTCCCGAACAGCACCGGCTTGCCCGGCTTGATGGCGACCTTCCAGAAACCGAGCTGAAAACCGAGTTCAGCCAGACAATCCTTGACCAGGTCGTACTCACCCATGGAGACCCCTCCGGTGGTGAGCAGCAGGTCGGCTTCAAGCCCCTGGGCGAGGCGGGCAGTGAGCTCGTGTTTCTGGTCGCCAGCGATCGCCAAAGGCCAAACATCACACCCTTCTTCCTGCAGTCGGGCGGCGATCAGATAGCGGTTGGAGTTGACGATCTGCCCGGGGCCAGGCCGCACGCCGAGATCGACCAGTTCATCCCCGGTGGTCAGCAACGCGACCCGGGGCCGCCGATGAACCTTGACCCGAGCCACTCCAGCTGCGGCGAGCAGTCCAATCGCCCCAGCACGAAGCAGTGTTCCGGAACTCAGCAGCGCTTCGCCCTCGCGAAACTCCTCCCCTCGGAAACGCACGTGATCCCCTTTTCCCCCTTGGCGACGCAGACAGATACCCTCCCGCGTCTGTTCCACGTCTTCCAGGGCCACCACCGTATCGCAACCGTGAGGCAGCGGGGCGCCGGTCATGATCTTCACCGCCACCCCACTGGGAACCTCACCGTCGAAACCAGCTCCTGCACGGGACAAACCTGAGACAGCAAGTTGTCCATCTGGTTGCAGTCCGGCATGGGCGAAAGCAAAGCCATCCATGGCCGAGTTATTAGCTGGTGGCATATCCCAGCGGGCAACAACATCTTCCGCCAGGATCTGCCCAAGGGCTTCAGGCAAGGATCGCTCTTCTGCTGGCAGTGACCGGATGGTGCGCAGCACCACATCGAGGGCATCTTGATAGGTCATCATCACTTCACTCCATCGCCGAAATTCAAGCAGCTGTTTGGATTCAACATTCTCTGGCTTACCGGGCCTGGTCCCGAGTCGAATCCAGAAGAATCACCTCATTGGCTCGCAGACAGACGGTCACTTCGCTGCCGACGGTAATCGGATAGCGGCGAAGAGCTCGTTCCGGCAGGCGCATTTGCAGCGGCAATTCTGGCAGCCCCAGGGGTTGCAGCCAGACCAGAATCTCCCCTCCCAAGGTAATGACTTCTTGAACCCGTACCGGAACCGGGTTTTCCAAATGACTCCCCCAGGGTTTATCGGCCTTGACCAGCAGCACGTTTTGCGGCAAGACGGCGAACTTCACCGGTCCATTCTGTCCTACGGTTCCCCGGTCGCTGGTACGCAGGGTATGCGGACCCCACCTTAACAAGGTCTGCCCCGAGGGGCCGCTGACCGCTTGAGCCGGAAAAACGTTGGGAATATCGAGCAGGCGGGCTGCCCGCTCGCTGCCTGGGCGGGTCAAAACTTCGCTGGTTGCCCCCGCCTGCAGCATCCGGCCGTGGTTAATCAGGATCAGGTGGGAGGCAAGCTGTGCGGCCTCGTCCAGATCGTGAGTTACCAGCAGGATGGTAGCTCCAAGTTGCTGATGCAACCGCCGCAGCTCAAGGTAGAGGCGTTTGCGGGTGCTGCGATCAACGGCTGAAAAGGGTTCGTCCAGCAACAGCACTTTCGGGTCGCGAGCGATGGCCCGGGCCAGAGCGACTCGCTGACGCTGTCCTCCCGAGAGCTCGTGGGGCCTACGTCCTTCCAGCCCTTCGACATGAGCCAGGCGGATGCAGTCAAGAGCCCGTTTCCGACGGTCGACAGGGGCCAACTGGGTCAAGGCGGTTTCCACATTGCCCAGTACGCTCAGATGCGGAAACAGGCCGTAGTTTTGTGCCACCAAGCCGATAGGACGTTCGCGGGTCAGCCGATGGATGCGCTCACCATCCCAAATCTCGCCGCCTAGAGCAATTCGCGCGAACTTGACCCGCAACAGCCCGGCGACAGCCCTTAATATGGAGGTTTTACCGCTCCCCGAAGGGCCGACCAGCGCGGTGATTTGTCCTTCGGGGATCTCGGCGGAAAAATCCAGCAGCGGGCCGTCATGGCGCAGATCGAGAACCAGACTCATAAGGAGCGCCTGCGGCGCATCAACTGTTCCACCAGGCCGTAGCTTACGGCGATGGTCACCAGTGAGATAATCAGCAGCAACAGGGCCAGCATCCCAGCTGAAGCTTGGTCGAACGATTGGACTTTGTCGTAGATAGCAATGGCAACCGTCTGGGTCTCGCCAGGAATATTGCCACCGACCATCAGAACCACGCCAAACTCGCCCATGGTGTGGGCGAAGGTCATCACCGAGGCCGACAGGATTCCCGGCCAGGCCAGAGGGATCTCGATTTTGCGAAAGGCCTGCCAGAACGAGAGTCCGCAGCACTTGGCAGCTTCATGGATGTCCGGTGAGATCGCCTCAAAGGCCCGCTGCACAGGTTGCACGGCAAAGGGAATGTTGACCAACACCGAGGCCACGACCAACCCGTTGAAACTGAAGGCCAGGGTCTGGCCAGTGAAGGCCTCAAACCAGCGGCCCAGGGGGGAGTGGCTGCCCATGGCGACCAGCAGATAATAACCGATGACCGTGGGAGGAAGCACCAGTGGCAGAGCCAGCAGCCCCTCAATCCATGGCTTGCCACGAAAGGAGGTCAGTGCCAGCCAGCGGGCGGTGAAAATCGCCAGCGGCAGGAGCACCAGCAGGGTGACCAGGGCCAGCTTGGTTGACAGCACGATGGCAGTCCAGTCCATCAGGGCGCTCCGTCCCCCGGCAACAGGAAACCGTGACGCACGAAAATCTCCCGGGCCGCAGGTTGCTGCAGGTAGGCGTAGAAATCGCGTGCAGTCGCGCCAGCCGTCTTGGTCAGGACCATGCGTTGCCGCAGTGGATCGCTGAGATGCCACTCCGCCGGAATCAGGGCAAAGTCACCAAGTTTGGCAATGTCCGGAGCCTTGGAAAGCGACAGCGGCACAATCCCTCCCTGGCTGGAACCGGATGCGGCAAACTGCATCGCCTGGGAGGCGTTTTCGCCAAAAACCAACCGTGGCTCGATGAGCGACCAGAGGCCGGCGTGCCCCAGTGCTGCCCGCGCCGCTCGACCGTAGGGGGCGTGGACGGGATTGGCAATGGCGAAACGCTTGATCCGCCCGGAGACCAGTGCCGCCCGCAGTTGACTCAAACCGCCCTCGACCTGTATCAGCGAACCATGAGGGGTAAAGAGCGCAATCCGTCCAATGGCGTAGAGTGCGCCGCGGTCCTCCGTGAGGCCTTTGGCTGCAAGGCGGGCAATGTATCCCTCATCCGCCGACAGAAACAGCTCGAAGGGAGCACCCTGTTCAATCTGCTGGGTGAAGTTGCCTGAGGAGCCGAAGGAGAGCTTGACCGTCTGTCCGGTTTCCTGCTGAAAACGCCCGGCAATTTCTGGCAGTGCGAACTTGAGATCGGCCGCTGCGGCCACCGCGGGGGGCTCACCCGCCCGAACCGACACACCACCGAGCAAAAGCGCCGCACCCAGGGCGCAAAGAGTTGTCAACAGAGACCGGGGGCTCATAGGTAGGGCTCCAATGGCGGAAAAATTTCGGCGAATTTCTGATCGATGGTTTGATTAAGCCCGGCTCGCAAGCGGTCGAAGCGCTCCAGCAACTCCCGCGCCTCGGCGGTGAGTGTCGAGCTGCCGCCACCGGTTCCGCCTTTTTCCCGCAGCACTAATGGTGCATCGAGTTTCGCCTCCATTGCCTGCAACAACCCCCAGGCCCGTCGATAGGTCAGTCCCATTTGCCGGGCCGCCCCGTTGATCGAACCGCATTCGTCGATCAGTCGCAACAGCCGCTCGCGGCCATCACCCAACAAGGGTTCGCCGTCAACTTCCAGCCAGACCTTGGAGCGCACCTGCAGCGATTTCATGCCAGAAACCTGGCAACGATCAGATCAACCAGCCCTTCAGCATCATTAATGTCGAAGACCGGGACGTCGAGCTCCAAGGGCTCATCGGAGGCAACCGCGATCAATGTCGGATCATGCTCCTCGCCACGACAGAGCAGCGTGGCACTGCGCTCTCTTCGGTGAACTTCGATCTTCGGCATGGCGCTGCGCTTGAAGCCTTCGGTCAGCACGATGTTAAGATCGCCGCAGTATGCGCCCACCGTTTCGGCGAGGGAGGGTTCCCCCCCGGGCCCGTTCTGCTTCACCATGGCAACCTTGGCCGGGGAGGTGATCAGCATGGTATCCGCACCGGCCTCACTCAGCCGCCAGGAATCCTTGCCCTCATGATCGATGCTGAAGCTATGGGCGTCGTGCTTGACAGCGCCAACCCGATAGCCACGATGTTTTAATTCTGCGATCAATTTTTCCAGCAAGGTTGTCTTGCCGGTGCCGCTCTTGGCAACAATCGAGACGATAGGTGGATTCATGATGCCTCCTTGGTTAAACACTGAAGATCTTCAGGATAGTTAAGATTGATCAGCCCCCGCTGCCAACCGGCGGGGAGTTCCGAGGCGTCGACATAGCGGGTATTGACCTGCCGGTAAAAATCATAGATTCGCAAATCCCCCCGAACCAGCATGGCCTCCATCGCCGGCAGGCAGCTCTGGTGATAGAGGGCAAAAACCGGCTCCAGTCCCGCTGGGGTGCGCGGCACAACGAGGTCATAACCGTCGCGCTTAGCGAGCAGGAACCGCACCAGGGTCGGGTCTGGGTGTGCCAGGTCGCAGGGAACCACGAAGACCCAGGGGGTCGTGGCGGCACTAAGGGCGCCGTGCAGGCCGCCCAAAGCGCTTCCGGGGTGGATATCGGCCACGCAGGGAACCTCGGCGGTTGCCAGATCGGGGCGATCACCGGCGATCAACACTTGGGAGAAAATGCTTCCAAGCATTGTCAGGGTCCGGGTGAACAGGGTCTGCCCGGCGATCTCCAGAGTCGCCTTGTCGCGCCCCATCCGGGTACTGCGCCCGCCAGCGAGAATCACCCCGGTGGCCGTTGTGCAGAGTGCGGAAGCGTTATGCGAATTTTGCATATCGTCAGTCATGGTCGACTCTCAAGTTCACTCGCCAGAAGGAGGACGGCAACTAAGGTAAAACAATGCCCCCCTTGCGGCAGAATTCGGCGCAAAGGCGGCAGTTGGTGCAAAAATGGCGAAGAAAAATCGGCTTTGGCGGGTCGGTAGTGCTGGTGCTGATAGCCCCCGTAGGGCAAATGCCGGCGCACCCGGTGCAGTCGGTGCAGTTCGGACCAAACTGAAGGTCGGGTAAAAGCTCGCTCTCCACCTGTCGGCGCAGGTCCTTAGGCAACAGAGGCAGCGCCCGCAACAGGAGTCGTCGTTGAGCAGGCAAACTCTTGCGACGGCCATCCAAAGACTGCTGGGCTTGCTGCAGGCGGTTGGCGGCCACCGTCGCTGTTTCCGTCGAGCGTTTGCGCAGAAAAGCGAAAAATTCCCGCCGGGAGAGATTAATCTCCTGGAACTGCAACTCTTCCGGCTTTTTCACCAGGCGAAGCCGCCCGCCGCCAGAAGCTTCACCAAGGCTCTGCAGCCGTTCCATCGCGGTGTCCAGTTCGGGAACAATCCCGCCATTCGGGCATTCCTGACAGCGGGTCAGGTTGAGATCCAACCCATCGGGAAAGAATGCGCTCAGAGCCAGCAGCCCCTCGATTTCCAGAAACCCGAGGCAACCGGTATGGACATGCGCCTGCACCTGCGGCGCGCGGCAACCCAGGACCGGACGGGGAGACTGGGCCAGGGAGGTCGCCAGAGCGGACAGATCGCGTTCGTCTCCTCGCAGCGCTCCCGTGGGGCAGGCCGCTTCACAACGGCGGCAGGCGGTGCAGAGATGTGGATCGACGCAGGGGTCTTGGTCGATAGTCAGGGCGCCGGTGGGGCAAGACTGCGCACAGGCGCGGCATTGGCTGCGAGCAAACCGCCGGCGCACGCAGCGAGGCAGATCGATCTGCATCCCACTGGCCGGAGTCAGTAGTTCGATGACCTTCCCCCCCAGCATGGGTTACTCCTGCCCTTCCTGGGCTTCCAGCTGGACGTACCGGGCCGTTAATTCAGCCAGAATTTGATAAAAGGGAGTTTCTGCGGCGGCTTTCATGGCGTCGGTAAAGGGAGTGACCCAGCGCCCCAGGTGATTTTGCAGCAAGCGTTGCTTCAGGGCCAGAGCCTTGGCTTGCGCTTCCCCCAAGCCGCCATTGCGGGCCTCATGGGCCTGGAAGTTGAGTAAGTAGAGAAATTCCAGTTCCGCTGCGATGTGATCAGGCACTTCGTGAAAATTCTCATCCAGATCGAAACCACCTTCGCGGTAGAGTTCCAGCACCGCCATGGTGGAATCGCCCATGGCCGTTTTGGGCCCTTCCAGCCAGATCGAGCCATAGGGTTTGGCCGGGATGTCGAAGGGGCCGAGAAATAGGCGGGAATAGTCAAGCAGCAAGGTTTCCACCGGTTGCGCGGCGAAGGCCTCGCCCAGCCGCAGAGCCAGAGCGGCCAAGGTCGGGTCGAGTTGTTCACCGGCCCGCACCAGCGAACCGAAGACATCCTCTTCGCCGAGTTGCGCCTCGGGCTGATAGTAGCAGCCGGCGAGGAGACGGCCGAAGTCTTCCCGGGCCAGGGGTTGGTTGGATTCAACATCGGTCATGGATGGTCCTTTAAAGAAAAGCGGGAGGCGGGAATGCCCGCCTCCCGACACGAACATAACACAGATTCTGCCGGTCAGCCTTTGGGGCCGAACTTGCGGACGTAAAAGACGTTCGGCTCGGTCCCCTCATTTTCCTTGAGACGGACCGATTTTTCTTTTTTCAACACCTGGGCGATTTCAGCGTTGGCATCGTTCAGGTCGCCGAAAATTCGCGCCTTGGACGGGCAGGTCTCGACGCAGGCAGGCTGGAGTCCGTGGGTGATGCGATGGTGGCAGAAGATGCATTTCTCCACCACCCCGGCCCGACGGATCGCCTTGTAGTCTCCCGATTCGTAGGCATTCATGTTCGGGACCAGGGATCCGACCTTTATGCCCGTTTCCGCCGCCGACGCGGTACAGCCTTTGATCAACTCGGTCTTGTCGGCCCAGAAAGGTTGGGTCTCCTTGCCCTCGAAATTGAAGCTGATCACGCTGTAAGTTTCACCGCTCAGGCTCTTGTTGTCGAGTTGCTCGGCACTGTAGGGGCACGACATCTGGCAGGCTCTGCAGCCGATGCAGCGATCCTGATTGTGCAGGGTGGTGTTGTCTTCAGCCTTGAACATCGCTTTTGGGGTCACCGGGCAGTTTTCCACACACGGGGCCTTGGTGCAGTGATTACACAGCACCGGCGTGGTGACATGTTTGGTGCTGGGGAAGCTCCCCTCGGTCTTGCTCAAGAAGTCGGCCCAGTTGTAACTCTGGCCGTTGGCGCGGGTGCGGGTATTGTTCTCAGCCTTGCAGGCCAGGGCGCAGGCCCCGCAGCCGACGCATTTTTGCAGGTCGATGACCATTCCGTACTTTGGCATCTATCGTCTCCTTATCTTAAGGGCTTACAGCGTTAGACTTTCTCGATCTTGACCCCGGTAAAGCCGCCGTTGCGAGCGGATGAACCGCTCAGGCGGTCATAGTCGTCCACCAGGAGTTCGTTGTTGTTGCCGCCCAGAGGCTGCGCCTTGGCGTAATCCTTGGCGGCGACGCGGCCGTAGGCCCAGTGCCCCTGGCCGAAGCATTTAGCGACGGTGCCGGGGCGGATGCCTTCCCAGGTTTTGAGCGTGGCGACGATAGCGCCGGTGGTCGAAGAAATCTTGACCGTGTCGCCGCTCTTGAGCCCCAGTTTGGCGGCATCGAGCGGGTTCATCTTCAGGGCGTCGCCCCAGGAATCATCGCCTTGGTCCACTTTCTTGAACTCCTGGTACCAGCTCAGGTTCGCGGAGCGCCCTTCCCGGTTGAGACGAGACTTGTAGTCGATGAATTCGAAAGGATATTCACTGAAACTGCCGTGGCGCTTCGGAGCTTCGTAATGGGGTACGAAGGCCAGATCCCCTTGGGCGATATAGCCGGAGACGGCAAGGATATCGTCAATGGTGGTCTTGTGCTTTTCAGCGTGCTCGGTGAGGACTTTCTTCAAAGACTCGCTGTAGAACTCAAACTTCTTGGTTTCAGTCTTGAATTTCCCCCAATTTTTTTTGTAAGCATACTGGCCGGTATTGGAGACTCCCTTCGTCTTGAAGTCCGCCCAGCTGGCCATCTTGTCCCCTTTGAGGTCGGTCGAAGTCCACAGCGGTGCAGCGGAGATTTTGGCGGCAATTTCTGCAAACTCCTGGGAGTTGGTCGGGTTTTTTCCGGTTTCGGGGTCCTTGAACTCGGTGGCATAATAATCAAACAGGTTTGCAAAACCCTTCATCTTCAGCTTCTCGGCCAGCAGCCAAACGAACTCGGTTTCTTCCGACTTGATGTCCCAGAGCTTTTTGCCAACCGGTTGCTGGATGGAGGCGTGTCCGTGCAAATTGGCATTGTTGGTAATGATGGAGAGTTTCTCCGTCGGTGCGAAGGTTGCCGGCAGTACGATATCGGCAAACTGGGTCATTTCCGAGGGGTTGGTGGTCAGGTGCACAAAGAAGGGAACCTGCGCCATTGCTTTATCCCAGCGATCGGCCCCGGTGCAGGAGAAGTTGAAGTTGCACCACGATCCAATGAAAACTTTGACCGCACCTGGGTTCTTCAGCATGCCGTTAGCGACGTTGTTGGTCACGACGCCCCCGCCCGACTTCCCTTTCATGACCACCGGCATATCTTTGCCGCCGCGGCCGTCGAGTTTTTTCTCCTTGCCGAATTTTTTTGCGGTTTCATCCACATAGGCATCAAAGCTGGGGAATGCTGCCAGCGGGTGCTTCTGGTCCTGCAAAACCCCACCAGGAGCATCGATCGAGCCGACCAGGCCGTTCAAGGCATGCACCGCCATGGAGGCATAGGTTCCACGAGGATTCATACCGACGCCGGGGCCCATCCAGACCGCCGTGGCGGGAGCGGCCTTGCCCATGGCGCGGGCAAGGTTAAGGATTTGGGTCTCGGGAATGAGGGTCTCCTTGGTGGCCCAGGCGGGAGTCTTGTCTTTCAATTCCAGATTCCACCACTTGACCAGTCCGTGGGTTTCCTTCTCCCCAAAAGCCGCTTCATCAACAACCTGACCGGCGACGAAGAGATTTTTCCCGGCGTTGAAGTCACCGACGAATTCCCGATTCCAGAGCCCCTCGGTCAGAAGGACATGGGCAATGGCTGCGGCCAGGGCACCGTCGGTGCCGGGTTTGATTGGCAGCCAATCGTGGGACTTGGCGGCGGAAGTGGAAAAACGCGGATCGACGGTGATGATAGTGCCGCGGTCAAGGATGTCGCCAAATTTGCCGATAGCGTTGGGAACCTGACGGTTTGATGACAGGGGGTCGCAACCCCAGATGACCAGACACTGGGTCTTGGCCAAATCGTAATCGCGATAGCCAAAGTAACCCTGGGTGTAACCCGGCCCCATCTTTTCGGCCTCGGCACAAATAGCGCTGTGGGAGAAGGCGTTCGGGGAACCAAAGACCTTGGTGATGGTGCCATAGGCGAGCTCGGTGGAGGTCGGCGAGTAACGGCCGCGCATGTACATGAACTTGTGCGGCTCGTTGTTTTTGCGCAGTTCGATCATCTGGTCGGCGATGGTGTCGAGGGCCTCGTCCCAGCTGATCGGCACGAACTTGGGATCGACGCCACGTCCCTTAGCGGGGTTGGTGCGCTTCATCGGGACCTTGACTCGGTCGGGATCGTACATCTGCTGTAGAATCATGTGTCCACGGGGGCAGACGTAGCCGCCATTGGCCTTACTGAGCTGATTGCCGCGCACCTTGACGGCCCGGCCGCTTTGCACCAACACCTCGATCGGACACCAGGCCGTGCACCCCTGGCAGGTGGTGGCGACCCACTCCCCTTTGCCAGGGGCCTTGGGGAGCGCCTTGGCTTCGGACATTGCGCTGGTCACCGGCTTTCGCGCGGCGCAGCCCGCCAATACCAAACCACTGGTTGCCGCTGAAGCCTTCAAAAACTTTCTTCGGGTCAGTTTCATGCCACACTCTCCTTTGTCTGTCGTCAGGGGGGCCCGCTCGCTTGCCATGAAAAGGCGTGCTTATGGAAACAGCTGTCAAGATTGGACAACTGATTATCTCCAAGGGGGATAGCAGCAGGTTCTGTGCCAAGATCAAGAGAGGAAAAGCTGGGTGTTTTGGAGGGTTAATCGTTGACCAGGTGTTACCTCAGGGTGACGGCAAAACGTAAAACTTGATTTTAAGCGGCTTAAAGAAGAGCGGGACGGTCAAATCTGTAATGGTTACCCAGAGGTAACACTCGGTGATTACGCGGAGCTTTTTGCGGGACGGAAACGGCGAACATAGTGGAGGGTCCCTCATCCCTTGTTCGCGAGTTTCTCCCAAAGATTCTTCCGGGAGATCCCCAGGCGCCGGGCTGCAGCGGTGCGGTTGCCACCCTCCTCGTCCAGCACCCGGTTGATGAAGCGGCATTCGAATTCGCCAAGGGCCTCCCGCAGCGGCAGTTCGGTGCGAAAACATTGAAAGACTTCGGTTCCCGACGGGCTCTGGGTGGAAAATTCTCCTGGCAGGTCGCGCGTGCCGATTTCCTGACCGGGAAACAGGACCTGCAGCCGCTCGATGAGGTTTTCCAGCTCCCGGACATTGCCCGGGAATGGATAACGCAGCAATTGCTCCAAAGCCTTGGGGTGCAGTCGCAGTGGGGACGAGCCGAATCGGCTGGAATACTTACCGATGAAATGGTCAATCAGCAGCGGCAAGTCCCCCTGGCGGTCCCGCAGCGGTGGAATGGTCAGGGCGACCACGTGGAGTCGGTAGAAAAAATCGTCGCGAATCACACCTTCGTCGCGCAGGCGGCGAAAGTCCCGATTGGTCGCGGCGACTAAACGGAAGGCAACGGGTGTCGCTCTTTCGGCGCCGAGGCGCTGCACGGTGCGCTCCTGGAGCACCCGCAGCAGTTTGATCTGCATCGACTGGGGGATTTCGCCAATTTCGTCGAGAAACAGCGTGCCTCCATCGGCTTGCTCGAGAAAACCCCGGTGGGCGCGCACGGCCCCCGTGAAGGCGCCTTTTTCATAACCGAAAAGTTCGGCTTCGAGCAGAGTTTCAGGGATGGCTCCGCAATTAACCTTAACTAAAGGCCCCTGCCGACACGCACTGAGAGCGTGGATGTGGTCGGCCACAAGCTCCTTGCCGGTTCCGCTCTCCCCTTGGATCAGGACGGTGGCCGAACTTGCCGCAACACTCTCCACGGTGCCAAGAAAACGACGAAATTCAGCGCTGGAACCGATCAGCCCCTTGGGTTGGCCCTCTTGGCGCAGTTGCTGATTTTCTTGCTGCAGCAATAACAGCTGAAACAGGCGCTCCAACTTGAGGAGCATCAGATCAAGGCGAAAAGGTTTGGCCAAAAAGTCGTAGGCACCTTTACGCATGGCCGAGACAGCCACTTCGATGGTCGCCTGCCCGGTCATCAACAGAACCTGACATCCTGAACTCCGGGTTTGCAGTACCTCCAGCAGGGCAAAGCCGTCGAGATCCGGCAGACAGATATCGATCAGGGCCACGTCAAATGCCTCCCGGCCCAGCGAATCCAGAGCTTCCTGGCCGTTGGCGGCGACGGTCACGGCGTATCCGGCATCCAGCAGGGCCTCATGCAGCATCTCCCGGTGGTGCTGATCGTCTTCGACGAGGAGGATCTGTCGGTTCATGCAGGCCCTTTCGTTTGCGGCTGAGCACCGGTCTGGGGGATCTTCAAACAAAAGCTGGCCCCGGTCTCTTCTCTGGAGTCGAGATACAGGCGGCCGGCGTGGCGTTCGGCAATAGTGCGGCTGATCGCCAACCCCAACCCCGAACCCCGCCCCGGTTCTTTGGTGCTGAAAAAGGGGTCGAAGATCCGCTCTTGGAGTTCCGTTGGCACCCCTCCGCCCTGATCGGTGACCCGGAGACAATACCAGTGGTCAAAATCGTAGGCCTGCAACTCGATCACGCCGTTTTCCGGTGTGACATCGGCGGCATTGATCACCAGGTTGAGTACGACCTGATGGATCTTGTCCCGGTCAAGTTGCAAGACCAGTGGTGTACAAAGATCCTTGGCTTCAAATCGGACCAAACGCCCCCGGAGGGCCATGCGAGCAAACAGTGCCAAGTCCTGAAAGAAGGTGCGGCTTTCTACCCGTTCGAAGTCAACCGCACCGGAGCGGGAAAGATCAAGCAGTTGCCCGACGATCTTGCGGATACGCTCCACCTCCTCGCCGATCAGCTGGGTGTAACGAACAATCTCCTCGCCGCCCTTGCGTTCGACATGATAAAGCGCCCCAAGAATCCCGGCCAGAGGATTGTTGACCTCATGGGCCACCCCCGAAACGATCATGCCAATGGTCGCCAGCCGCTCATTTTCCAGCATCCTCTGCTGTGCGCTCAGACGGGACTCCTCAGCAACCCGCAACCGCTGCAGCATATAGGCAAAGCTGCGCTGCAGTTGACCGATTTCATCACGACGACTGGTTTCTGGTGGCTGATCGAAAGCGGTTTCCCGCACCTCTTCCATGTGCCGGGCCAGGGTTTGCAAAGGCCGGGCCAGCCTCCGTCCGACCAGAAAGAACAGCCCGAGAGAACCCAGAGCAAAGACTAGGGAAAACCCAAGGATGCGCTGCAAAAGCTCAGTCAGGGCCAGCTCCAAGGAGGCCAGCGGAACCCCAACCCGCAGGCAACCCCAGCGCTTCTCGCCGATGGCCAGTGGTGCTGCAAAATCGAGGACCCTGGCGCCCTCAACTTCGACCGCTGTTTCAATAACATTGTGCGCTGCCAAAGCGGATCGGGAGAGCGGATCGCGATAAAGATTGCCGAATTCTGTTAGGCGGTTATGGGCCAGCACCCGGCCATCGCGGTCAAGGACCATCGCATACACGGGGGCGAGCTGCGGGTTGCGCATGATGTCGGCGATGAAGTTGTCCAGCAGGCCACCTTCTTCGATGATCCCCAGCTCCTCATACAACAAGGCGTTGATGATCGGAATGGTCATGGACGACACCAGCAACGACCCTTCGCGAGACAGTCCGCTGCGCAGCTGTGTGGATTCGCGCTGCCAGGTCCAGCTCCCCCAAATTCCGGAAAAGAGACCTGTCAAGGCAATGGCCAGCAACATGAAACGTGCACGCAGGCCGAAAAAAATGAAGGGTGTCAGTGACATCGTTTACCGCATCCGCCGGCAACGTTATCCATCAAAGAGAAAATCGCCTGGTAATCCTCTGCCTTGGCCGCGACGAAACCGTTGCGAAATTCAGGATCCCATTTCGCCATGTCCCGGATCTGGATCGGATCCTTGGGGTCGATACCGAGCAGTGCCGCTCGCAGAGCCTCAACCAGTTCAGGCGGCGCGTTGGGTCGCGCCACGATGGGAACACTCGGGATCGGCTCCGAAGAGGCCAGGACTCGTAAACCGTGGGCACTATAGAGACGGGCGACGACATCCTTGACCGCACCGGCGTCGACCTTACCCTTTAAGACCGCCTTGGCCACTGCATCATGGGAATCGAGATTCTCGAAACGGGCCAGGTCGAACAGGGTAACACCGTTCCGAAACAGAAAATCCCGGGGGATCAGATTGCCTGAGGTGGAATGGACATCGCCGAAAGCGAAGGATTTGCCCTTCAAATCGGCCAAGTGCTGCACCGGACTGTCGCTGCGTACCACAATGAGACTGCGGTAGAAAGGTTGGCCGAGATTGTTAAGGGGTTTGACAATCGGCTGAGGACCGAATTGGCGGAAAGCTTCAGCAAAGGTCACATCCCCGAGGGAGGCAATCTGGGTCTCCCCGTCACGAAGCATGCGGATCGCATCTGGGTAATTGCGGGAGAGCTTGAGTTCGAACCGGTAGGGTGTGTGGGCGGTGAGGTAGTCCATCAGTGGCTGATAATTTCGGTACATAACCATGGGATTGTATCTGGGAATGACCCCGAAATAGACTGTAACCTTGTCCTCCCCGGCCGTCGCTCCGGCAGATAGACCCGGAGCCAGGAACAACAAGAAGGCTGACCATAATAAAATGCGCGAAACTTTCAATTTCAGATCTCCCCAGAAAAAAGGAAAGTTGACACCATCCGCCTATGCGGATATATTCCGACCATGAAAAAGACCGCACAACTATTCAAGGCCCTTTCCGATGAAACCCGACTTCGCATCCTTGCACTGCTTGCGCAAGGAGAACTTTGCGTCTGCGACCTTATGGCCACCCTGGAACTTCCCCAGTCGACCGTCTCGCGGCACCTGGCGTACCTCAGAAACAATGACCTAGTCGAGGACCGGCGTCGGGGGGTCTGGATGTATTATCGACTTGCGCAAGAGGGCGGTGGCTTACACCGGGATCTGATGGCCTTATTGCAATTGCACCTTAGCGCGTTGGCCCAAATCAACCAAGACCAAGCATCCCTTCAGACCTACCTCGACAGCAAGGTTGTTTCCTCCTGCGGATAAAAAAATTTACCCTCAATAATCCGCCTATGCGGATACATTAGCCGAGAGAAAGAAAGAAGTGAAGAAAAAACTTCCCCTGCCCGATCGACAAATGCTGCCCCAGCCCGCATGCCCTGCGTTGGGTCTGAATGATTTCGGGAAAAACTTACTCTCTTTAATTTTTCTACGTCCATGAGGGCTTGCCACTCCGCGCCAGGATCGTGGAAAGCCGTAGTCTTTACGATCGCAAACGGTGAAGCTCTGGAGCAGGATTGGTGCTGACACATTTACAACCAGGACTTTTATTCTACCCAATAGGAGAACGTAATGAGTATTCGGATCGGTATCAATGGTTTTGGTCGCATGGGACGTCTCGCACTTCGGACCGCTTGGGACTGGCCTGAGTTCGAGATCGTTCATGTTAATGAAGTTAAAGGCGGCGTTGAATGTGCGGCCCATCTGCTGGAGTTTGATTCGGTTCACGGCCGCTGGAACCGCGATATTCGCTACGAGAACGAGGCCTTGTTTATCGCCGGCAAGACCATCGGGTTCAGCGAACACAAAACTCCTGGGGAGGTCCCCTGGGAGGACTATGGGGTCGACATCGTCATCGAATCCTCAGGCAAGTTTCGCACCACTGAGTTGCTGGCGCCCTACTATGACCGAGGTGTGAAAAAAGTCATCGTGGCCGCGCCGGTGAAACAGGGGGCACTCAACATTGTTATGGGGGTCAATGATGGACTCTATGATCCCGCCGCGAATCATCTTCTCACCGCCGCCTCCTGTACCACCAACTGCCTGGCGCCGGTGGTCAAGGTTCTGCATGAGATGATTGGGATCAAACACGGGGTGATCACCACCATCCATGATATGACCAACACCCAGGTGATCATCGATGCCCCGCACAAAGACCTGCGGCGAGCGCGGGCTGCGAGCATGTCGCTGATTCCAACCACCACGGGTAGCGCCACGGCCATCACCTTGATTTACCCGGAGCTAAAGGGAAAACTCAACGGTCACGCTGTGCGGGTACCGCTGCTCACCGGTTCCATCACCGACGCGGTTTTCGAGATGAAGCGGGAGGTCACCGCCGCAGAGGTCAACAGCCTGTTCCACCAGGCGGCCGACACCTATCTCAAAGGAATTCTCGGAATCGAAGAGCGACCGTTGGTCTCCATCGACTTCAAAGGCGATTCACGCTCGGCAATTGTCGATGCCCCTAGCACCATGGTGGTTGATGGGACCCAGCTCAAGGTATTCGTTTGGTACGACAACGAGATGGGGTACGTCAATCGGATGATGGAACTATGCAAAAAGGTTGCCTTGAGCCTGCCATGACCGATCTGCGCAACTATGCCTTGGTGACCGGCGCCTACTGGGGCTTCACCATTACCGACGGTGCCCTGCGCATGCTGGTGCTGCTGCACTTTCACGCCCTGGGTTACAGCGCCGTGCAGATCGCCTTTCTGTTCCTGCTCTATGAATTCTTCGGAGTGGTGACCAATCTGGTGGGGGGCTGGATCGGCTCCCACATGGGGCTGAAGGTCACCCTGTTCGCTGGTCTGACTCTGCAGGTGATCGCACTGGCTGCCTTGGGAATGCTTGATCCGGGCTGGCCGGTGCTGCTGTCGGTCTGCTATGTGATGGGTCTGCAGGCTCTATCCGGGATCGCCAAGGACTTGACCAAGATGAGCAGCAAAAGCGCCATCAAGGTATTGATCCCGCAGGATGCCGACAATGCTCTGTTTAAATGGGTCGCGGTGCTGACAGGCTCGAAGAACGCCCTGAAAGGGATCGGTTTCTTTCTCGGTGGGCTGCTGCTGACGACAGTCGGTTTCCGCAATGCCCTCTGGCTGATGGCCGCAGGATTGATGTTGGTGCTGCTGGCAACACTCATCTCGTTGCCGCGTGAAATCGGCATGGCGAAGAAGAAAACCAAGTTCAGTGCCATCCTCTCAAAAAGCCGCGACATCAACCTGCTTTCAGCGGCTCGGCTGTTCCTGTTCGGCTCACGCGATATCTGGTTTGTCGTCGGCCTGCCGGTCTTCCTCTCCACCAGCCTGAACTGGAGCCATACCCAGGTTGGCGGGTTTCTCGCCCTCTGGGTTGTCGGCTACGGCGGTGTCCAGGCATTAACTCCCAGATTGCTGAAAGGCATCCTCGGTGCTGGCACGCCGCGTGGCGGGACTGCCAGTGCCGGTGCCTTTGCATTAGCGGGATTAACAGCGCTCATCGCCATCGGCGTGACGCTTGAACTCACCCCGTGGGTGACGGTGGTCGCCGGACTGGGATTGTTCGGGCTGATTTTTGCCGTTAATTCCTCGGTGCACTCCTACCTGATTCTCGCCTACACCGAGCATGACGATGTCGCCCTCAACGTCGGCTTCTACTACATGGCCAATGCGGCAGGGCGACTGGTTGGCACCCTGCTGTCTGGAATCGTCTTTCAACTGGCCGGGCTGGTCGGCTGTCTCTGGGTATCAGCGGGCTTTGTGCTGATTGCAGGCGGAATATCTCTGCTGCTGCCACACGGGCAAATTGTCCCCTCGCAGCAAGCATAGGGAGCCTTATGAAACAGCTGAAAATTCTCTTTCTCTGTACCGGAAACTCCTGTCGCAGCCAGATGGCCGAGGCGTTTGTTAACCATCTTTATGCTGACAAAGCGAAAGCCTATTCGGCAGGAACCGATCCGAAACCAGTGCATCCGCTGGCCATTGATGCCATGCAGGAGCTGGGAATCGACATCAGGGATCAACAGTCCAAATCGATCGAGATTTTCAGCGGTGAGACCTTTGACCTGTTTATCACCCTCTGCAATCGAGCCAATGAAAGCTGCCCTCTCAGTTTTACAGGGAAGCGTAGACTGCATGTTGGTTTTAAGGATCCGGCTGAGAGAACTGGCACACTGGAAGAGAATTTTTCAGAATTTCGCATCGTCCGTGATGCGATCAATATGTGGCTACACGATTTCTTTGACGTGATGGAGGATGACAAATGAAGCATGGACTGACGAAAAAACTTTCGTTTCTTGACCGTTACCTTACACTGTGGATCTTTCTCGCCATGTTCCTCGGCGTGGGGACTGGCTGGCTCTTTCCAGGGGTGAAGGATGTGGTCAACGCCTTTAGCGTCGGCACCACCAACATTCCGATTGCCATCGGCCTGATCCTGATGATGTACCCACCGCTGGCCAAGGTCCGCTACGAAGAATTAGGTGAAGTCTTTCAAAATAAGAAGATTCTCGGTATTTCCCTTTTGCAGAACTGGGTTATCGGCCCGGTACTGATGTTCATCCTCGCCATTGTCTTTCTCGGCAACTACCCCGAATACATGGTCGGCCTGATCATGATCGGCCTGGCGCGCTGCATTGCGATGGTTATCGTCTGGAATGAATTGGCCAAAGGGAACAATGAATACTGCGCCGGGCTGGTCGCTTTTAATTCGGTCTTTCAGGTGTTCTTCTACTCGGTCTACGCCTGGTTATTCGTTACCGTGCTACCGCCGTTGTTCGGCTTGCAGGGAGCGGTAGTTGAAGTCAGCATCGGCCAGATTGCCGAAAGTGTCGCCATCTATCTGGGTATCCCCTTTGTTGCCGGGATGCTGACCCGCTTTGTCCTGCTTAAGGCGAAGGGGCGTGACTGGTACGAGCAGAAATTTATCCCAAAAATTAGTCCGATCACCTTGATTTCACTGCTCTTCACCATCGTTGTTATGTTCAGCCTCAAAGGAGAGTTGATCGTTTCTATCCCGCTGGATGTTGTTCGGATCGCCATCCCACTGCTGATCTACTTTGTGGTAATGTTCCTGGTCAGTTTCTGGATGGGCGTCAAGGTGGGGGCTGATTATTCAAAAACTGCCACCGTCGCTTTTACCGCTTCCGGCAACAACTTTGAACTGGCCATTGCTGTTTCCGTTGCTGTATTCGGGCTTGATTCTGCCGTAGCCTTTACAGCCGTTATCGGCCCACTGGTCGAAGTTCCGGCACTGATCGGGTTGGTGAATGTCTCCTTCTGGTTGCAGCGGAAATACTTTGGAGAACGATTGGTTGTGCAATCTTAGCTTCAACCAGTTTTACCTGCCAGAGGTTTGGAACTAAGCAATGGAAATGCTCAAGACCTTTGGTTTGTTTGTCGTGACCGCCCTCGCAGAGATTGTTGGTTGTTATTTACCCTATCTCTGGCTAAAGGAGGGGCGGTCTGTTTGGTTATTACTTCCTGCATCGGCAAGCCTTATGGCGTTTGCTTGGCTGCTCACCCTTCATCCACATGCTGCAGGCCGTGTCTATGCAGCTTATGGCGGTGTCTATATCAGTGTTGCTCTGATGTGGCTATGGGCTGTTGACTCCGTCCGGCCGACCATCACGGACTGGATTGGTGTCGGGGTGTGCCTGCTCGGTATGCTGATTATTATGTTTGGCAGCCGTCATGTCTGAATCAACCCAGCAACCGAAAGTACCTTTTACGAGTTGAGAACGTTTTTCAAATCCGGTTATTCATCCTTCATCAGACGCGAGAACGACCATCCATGAAAATGAGTGGCCGTTCTCGCATTGCAGCATTTATCAGATACGAAAAATACTTACTTGGTATATTCTCCAATATGGAAATAAAACTAAAAATAGACAAACACCTTAATGTTAGAGCCCACACTGTAGATGGTGTTGTGACCAATGAAAAGATCTTCGCCTACCTTTGTGGGCTCTACTCCTCTTCGAATTTCGATTCAAGCATGAACATTTTGTGGGATTTGAGAAATGCAGACTTGAGCCATTTTTCCCTTTCTGAAGTAGTAACTGTAAGAGATTTTGTTGAAAAAAACCTGAGCACCAAAAAAGCTTTGAAAGTAGCTCTTGTCGTTGCACGCCAGATTGATCTCAGTCTTTCAACAATGCTTGAAACCCTGTTGGATGGGTCGGTTATATCAACGAAAGGATTCTTCAATATGGCCGATGGTGAAAAGTGGGTCGCCTCATAATTGCCGTTCCCATAAATCACCACCGGCAGGACAGTTTTGAAAGGCTGAAAGCATGGCAACTTTTCTCCCCTCCCCAAAATCCTGAGCCATTCTAACGCCCTGATCAGATGGCTCTTTCAATATTGAAGGATTCCCCTTATGTCTTTTCTGGCAATATGTCTCACACCAACATCCCGGATTATTCAGAGACTTTAAAGACGGGTCAGTTGCAAACCACATCTCGGAATCGAAATGGGAATCTAAATGTTTTGCGGGCAATAATTTCGTGCTAAATTGATGTTGTCACAGGCCCTGTGACACTGTCACAGGGTTTGTCACAGGAATTTGGGTTCGTCGACACAAAGCAAAGAAAAAAGGCGCATATTTTCAGGGACATAGAAAAGGTGGTACCGAAGGTACCGATTCCGGCCTTCGGTACCAGAAAAAATAAAACGCCCGCAATCGATTTGATTGCGGGCGTTTTACGTTTTGTCGAGGCAAACAACGCCTCAGACGTTCCTGCCCTCTTCCCGAAAAAAGCCCTGCACCGTCTTGATCACCGTTTCCACATCCTCGGCACTGATATCCAGATGGGTCACCAACCGGATATTTCCGTAGCCTCCGACCAGGATGCCGCGGGCCTTGAGGTAATCGGTCAGGGCCACGGCCCGGGGTCCGGCCAGGGGAAGGAAGAGCATGTTGGTCTGTACGCTGGCCGGGTCGAAGTGCAGTTCGGAAATCTGGGCCAGGCCTTCGGCCAGGCGGCGGGCGTTGGTGTGGTCTTCGGCCAGGCGGTGTAATTGATGCTCCAGGGCGAACATGCCGGCGGCGGCGAGGATGCCGGCCTGGCGCATGCCTCCGCCGACGACTTTGCGCCAGCGCCTGGCCTTGGCGATCAACTCGCGCCGGCCGCCGAGAACGGAACCGACCGGAGCGCCCAGCCCTTTGGAGAGACAGAGGGAGATGGAGTCAAAGGGTGCGGCAAGGGTGGCGAGAGGAACGTCGAGTTTGACGGCGGCGTTGGCGGCGCGGGCGCCATCGAGGTGCAAGCCCAGGCCGTGGTCCCGGGCGAAGCGGCCGGCGGCCTCAAGATAATGCAAGGGTAATACCTTGCCGCCTTGGGTGTTTTCCAGACAGAGCAGGCGGGTGTTGGCAAAGTGACTGTCAGCGGGTTTGATCGCGGCGGCGACCGCGTCAAGGTCGAGGCTGCCGTCGGGGAGGAAGTCGAGGGGTTGGGGCTGAATGCTGCCGAGCACCGCGGCGCCGCCCCCTTCAAAGCGGTAGCAGTGGGCCTGCTGTCCGACGATGTACTCATCCCCCCGTTCGCAGTGAGCCAGCAGGGCCAGCAAATTGCTCTGGGTGCCGCTACAGACAAACAGCGCGGCTTCAGTGCCGAGGCGTTCGGCGGCCAGGTCTTCCAGGCGGTTAACGGTGGGGTCTTCACCATAGACATCATCGCCAACCTCGGCGCTGGCCATCGCCTGCCGCATGGCCGAAGTGGGACGGGTCACAGTATCGCTGCGCAAATCAATCATTTTCATCGGCAAGGTCCTTGCGGCCAGAGTTCGGAAGAGAAAGGCATCAACATCCTTGCAGTTCAAAAGGTGGAGGTCAAGGCTCAGCAGTCGGTCAAGCACAACCGATTGTTTTAGAAAAAAATCATTGTTTATCTGCAACCACAGGGTTTTTTGGCACGAATCTACCATATACTTGGGTTCAGCAAGTCTGCCTGACCTTCTTCCTGGAGCCACCGTGGAACATTTTCTCGCCCGCCAACCGATTCACGACCGCAACGGCAAGATTTTCGGCTACGAACTGCTTTTCAGATCGGGCCTGGATAATTTCTTCGATTACTCCGACCCGGACCGTGCCAGCTCGCGGGTCATCGCCAACAGCTTCCTGCTCTTTTCCATCGAAGAGATGGCGGGCGGGACCCGGGCGTTTTTGAACTTTACCCGCAATGTGCTGGTGCATGATTTCGGCAGTGTGCTTCCCAAGGATCATACCGTGGTGGAGGTGCTGGAAAATGTCGAACCCGACGCCGAGGTGGTGGCCGCCTGCCAGAGGCTGAAGGCGCAGGGGTTTCTACTGGCCCTCGACGATTTCATCGACCGCCCTGAATATGCCCCGCTGCTGGATTTGGCCGACATTATTAAGGTCGATTTTCTGGTCTGCGACGCCGCCACCCGTGCCGATTATGCCGCCCGGTTTTTGCCGCGGGGGATTCGCCTGCTGGCGGAAAAGGTGGAAACCCTGGAGGACTACCAGATGGCCCTGGAGTTGGGCTATCACTACTTTCAGGGCTATTACTTCAGCCGTCCGGTGATCGTCTCGCGCCGGGACATTCCGACGGCAAAACTCCCTTACCTGCGCATTTTGCGGGAGGTCAATGCCGTGGATATCGACTTCCCGCGGCTGGCCGAAGCGATCCAGGGGGAAGTCGCCACCTCTTACAAACTGCTGCGCTACATCAATTCGGCGTTCTTCGGCCTGCGCAAACCGGTGACCTCCATCGTCCAGGCCCTGGCCCTACTGGGGGAGCGGGAATTCAAGAAATGGATATCCCTGCTGTCGCTGGCGGAACTGACGACGGACAAGCCAACCGAACTGCTCAACCTTTCGCTGATTCGCGGCAAGTTCTGTGAAATGGCGGCCCCCCTGCTTGGTTACACCCAGCGGGACGAGGATTTGTTTCTGATGGGTCTGTTCTCATTGCTCGACGCCATTCTCGAGCGCCCCCTCGAAGAGGTGTTGGCCGCGATTCCAATGGCCGCCGACACCCACCAGGCATTGCTGGGTGAAGCAGGCAAACTCTGCACCCTGTTGCAACTGGCCACGGTGATGGAGCGCGGCGAGTGGAGCGCTCTGCCTATGTTGACCTCTGAACTGCAGATCGACGAGGACCGCCTGGCCCCGCTCTATGTCGCCGCCGTCCGGTGGACCAACCAGGCCGTCACCATCTGAATTTCAGCCCTCCCTATTTGCAGCCCGACCTGCTAGGATGTCGCGCCAATTTGGCCCTTCATTTGTGCGGAGTCTCGTCATGCGTCGTTTGTCCCTGGCCCTGGTGGCCGTCCTGCTGCTCAACTCCTGTTCCCTACCGCCAGTGCAGGACCTTCCCGGCCGACTGATGGCCGCCGCTCGCGCCCAAGCCCAGACCGTTCTCGCCTTGCAGTTGCAACGGCATCTCGGCGAGCGAATCCCCCAGGTCATCAACCTGCTGGCCCAGCCTGGAGGCTATCTTAACAATCCTCTGGTGCGGATTCTGTTGCCGCCGCCGCTGAGCTTTGCCCTCGCTGTCGCCATGGATCTAGCCGCCGAGCCGCAGACACCGCCGCTGCAGATTCTGATCAACCGCGCCGCCGAGCTGGCGATCCCCGGAGCGGGACCGATCTTGACCGAAACTCTGCGTCAGTTCCCCCCGGAGGAGGTGCTTCGGCTACTCACCGCTGGAGAGACGGCCGCCACCGACAGTCTACGCCAGCGCAGCTACCAACTGGTGGCGAAGGTGGTCGAAGCCAAAGTCACCTCGGAGCTGGCCGGCAGCGGTGCGGTGCGCCAGTACCAGGAATTGAAAGACGCCTACGACGCCCAGCAGGCGCTGCAGGCCCCGGCTCTCCAGGCCTCTCTGGAGAATCCCCTGGTGGCCTTGGAGCAGCATGTGACCACTGCAGCGGTCGATGGCCTGTTCCGGCTGCTGGGCGAGGAGGAAAAAACCTTGCGGAACCAACTGGCCGACCCCGAGCAGTACATCTTGGAGATTCCCGGGCTGCCAGCCCTCGAGGAGGAATGATGGTCTCTCTTTCGCTAAAACCCGGCGCTAATCTTGCATAAGTTCGCTAAAGAATCGGCATCGCCGCCCTGAGCCAAGCGGGCGGCAATCCTGCTAACCCACTGAACGACAGGGGACCCAGCCGACACCATGCGGATCAAAAGCAAACTACTATGCGGCTACTTTTTGTTAGCGGCGCTGACCCTTTTGGTCGGATTAAGCTCCCTGCAGACAACCCGGGTCATTCGCTCCGATTTCGATGTGGTCGCCGGACACATTCTGCCCCATATCGAAGCCCTGGAGGATCTGCGCTTTGCCGGCCTGCGACTGGTCTCAGCCACCAGTGAGTACGGTTTTTTGACCGTGAATGCCGCGACCAGTGTCGAAATAGCGACAGCGGCCAAAAATGACGAAGAGGAACTGCTGGCCGAAGGGATCGCAGCCTACAACAAGGCTGCGCAGCGTCTTCATGCCGTCGACCTCGGCTTATCCCACCAAGAAGAGGCAACCCGGCGGGTTCTACTGGACGCCGGAGACGGCCTTATCGTTCAATGCAAACAGCTGATCAAACTGATCGATTCCCGGGCAAGTGGTGCAGAGGTACTGGAAAGCAAGGAACTCTTCGAAGCGGCGGAGAGGGCGTTTCTGGTCGCGATCACCCGGGCGATCGAACTGGAACAACAGGAATTGATTCTGCGCCGCAACGCTGTTGCCCAATCCATCTTTGCGGCCAATTCCACCATCACCGTGACCACCCTGCTGGCGGTCATGACCGCTCTCGTCCTCGGCCTGCTGCTGGCAGCCAATATCGCCAAACCGATTCTGCAACTCAAGCTTTGGGTAGAACGTCTTGGTCAGGGCGACCCGAGCTTGCGCATCCTCCCCCGCTCCCGCGATGAAGTCGGCGATCTGGCCAAGGCCTTCAACCAGATGGCGACCCGGATCGAGGCGGCCCAGAGCGAAACCAGCGAGGCCCGTAACTATCTGGCAGGGATCATCCGCTCCCTCGGCGATGCCCTCTTCGTTCTGAATCCCAGCGGCAAAATCCTCAGCAGCAATCCGGCCGGCGCCTCCCTGCTGGGGATCAGCGAAGTGGAACTGGTCGGACGCCCCTTCGCCGAACTGCTCGCCGATCCGGCCGAACGCGCCCAGCTGCTGGGACAGATTCTCGATCCGACCGCGGAGACAGCCCTCGAGACTCAGTTGCTCTGTCGCTCCGGCGAGCACATTCCGGTGGAGCTTTCCAGCGCACGGATGGAATCCGGAAACGGCGACGGTGGGGACGTGGTCTGCATTGCCCACAACCTGAGTTCGCGGCGGGCGGCCGAAGCGACCATCTGCCAACTGGCCTATTTCGATTCCTTGACCGGCCTGCCCAACCGCACTCTGTTACAGGACCGCCTCAACCAGACCCTGGCCCGGGCGCAGCGGGAGAACACCCCGCTGGCGGTGCTCTATCTCGACCTCGATCGATTCAAAGACATCAACGACACCCTCGGACACGAAAACGGCGACCTCTTTCTGCAGACCGTGGCCCAACGCCTGCAGGGCTGCGTTCGCAAGAGCGACACCCTGGCTCGCATCGGCGGCGACGAGTTCGTCATCCTGCTCGGCAGCACTAGGGATGAACGCAACGTCGCCTTTGTCGCCGAGCACCTGCGGGCCTTGCTGGCCCCGCCGATCCGGCTGGGGGATCAGGAGCTTTTCCCCAGCTCCAGCATCGGCATTGCCCTCTATCCCCACGACGGCGAAACCGGCGAGCTTTTGCTCAAGCATGCCGAGATGGCGATGTACTCTGCCAAGGCGAAAGGGAAGAACGCCCACCAGTTCTTCTCCGCCGAAATGCACCAGCGGGCGCAGGAGCGTCGCGATCTCGAGGGCAAACTGCGCCGAGCGCTGCAGAACAACGAATTCTTCCTGGTCTACCAGCCTCAAATCGACCTGCGCAGCGGCCGGATCTTCGGCGTCGAGGCGCTGCTGCGCTGGCGCCACCCGGTCGACGGCATGATCTCCCCGGCCAAATTCATTCCGATCGCGGAGGAGACTGGCTTGATCCGCCCCATCGGCGAGTGGGTTCTGCGCACCGCTTGCAGCCAGAACCAAACCTGGCTGGCAGACGGTCAACCGCCGATGCAAATGGCGGTCAATTTTTCCGGCCATCAGGTCAGTCAACAAGGGGTGGCGGCGCTGGTCAAAAAGATACTGCAGGAGACTGGGCTTGCCCCCAACTACCTGGAGTTGGAGTTGACCGAAAGCTCGCTGATGGAGAACGCCCAGGAGACCATCCGAACACTGGTCGAACTCAAAGCCCTCGGCATCCAACTGGCGGTGGATGACTTCGGCACCGGCTACTCCTCGCTGAGTTACTTGAAGCATTTCCCCATCGACCGTTTGAAAATCGATCAGTCCTTCACCCGCGATATCGAAGCCGATCCCGACGATCGCGGCATCGTCGAGGCGATCATCGGCCTGGCACGCAGCCTGAATCTGCGGGTCATCGCCGAGGGAGTGGAGACCGATGGGGCACTGGCGATTCTGCAGCGCCTTGGCTGCGATGAGGCCCAGGGCTATTTCTTTGCCAAACCGCTGGAGGCCGCGGCGCTGTTGCAACTGCGCAGCCAGTGGCAGCCACAACCAGCGCCGCCGCGCCCCATCTCCCTGGTTCACAGCTAAGCTCTCCGCAAGTTCCCACCGCCCCGCCAGCGCTTTGCTCCCGCTGGGGAAATCCGCTATACTTGGCCCCATCTCGACGCCCTCGCAAGAGGCCATCCTGTCACCGGCCAGCATGGCGCGATTTCTTCAGCCACCGGCCCTTCGACCACGGAGCATTGCTGCATGGACCCCTATTACGACCCCAAAGATCTCAGCCGTTTTGCCGACATCGCCAAAGACGCCCCGGACCTGGGGAAAAAATTCTTCGAATACTATGGACAGGTCTTCGCCGAAGGGGAGCTGACCGCCCGGGAAAAGGCGCTGATCGCTCTGGCTGTGGCGCACACGGTGCAGTGTCCCTACTGCATCGAGGCCTACACCAAGGCCTCTCTGGAGCAGGGTTCCAACCTCGGCGAGATGACCGAGGCTCTGCATGTGGTCACCGCCATCCGCGGCGGCGCCTCCCTGGTGCACGGCATGCAGATGCGCAAGCTGGCCGAAAAACTCTCCCTGTAGTCAAAGGATCATTTTGCCCATGTCGACCACCCCCATGGCTCCGGAACCTGCCGAAGACTGCGGCTGCAACGACCTGTTCGGCCGCACCCTGGCCGAACAACGCCTGACCCTGGCCCGCGGCGACACCCAGACCCTGCAGCTCAACCTCGGCTTTCTCTGCGACCTGGCCTGCCGTCACTGCCATCTGGAAGCCGGGCCGCAGCGGCGGGAGGTCATGTCCAGGGAGACCATGGCGGAGGTGATCGCCTTCGCCAAGCGGGTTCCCTTCGCGGTCATCGACATCACCGGCGGCGCTCCCGAGCTGGTTCCCGGCCTCGACCATCTGCTGCGGAGCCTGGCGCCGCTAACCGGAAAGCTGATGCTGCGCTCCAACCTCACCGCCATCGCCGAGGAGGGGCGGCAGGCGCTGCTGGAGGTCTGCATCACCCACAAGGTGGCCATCGTCGCCTCTTTCCCCTCTCTCAACGCCGGCCAGGCCAATGCGCAAAGGGGCGGCGGGGTGTTCGAGCGCAGCTTGGAAACCCTGCGCCGGCTCAATGCCCTGGGCTACGGCCTGCCGGGGAGCGGCCTTGAACTCGATCTGGTCGCCAGTCCCGCTGGAGCCTTTCTCCCGGCCGGTCAGGCCCAGGCTGAAAAACGCTTCAAGCGGGAGTTGGCCGATAAGTGGGGAATCATTTTCAACCAGCTCTATACTTTTGCCAACGTCCCCCTGGGGCGGTTTCGCGCCTGGCTGGAAAAATCCGAAAACTTCGACAGCTACCTGGGGAGCCTGCGCGAGGCCTTCAACCCCTGCACCGTCGACGGGCTGATGTGCCGCCAGCTGGTCTCGGTGGCCTGGGACGGCACCCTCTACGACTGCGATTTCAACCTCGCCGCCGGGATTCCTCTGGGGGGTGAGCGCAAGCATGTCTCGCAGCTGCAACAACGCCCCGAGGCGGGAACACCGATTGCCACCGGCGAGCACTGCTTCGCCTGCACCGCCGGCAGCGGCTTCACCTGAGGGGGCTCCATCGCGACCTAGTTCAGGTTGCTCCGTTTGACACGTTCAACCCGGCCCGCGCCGGCCCCACCGACATGAAGGAACCTGCATGCTGCAGCCGCCCCAAGACATCAGCGATCCGAGGCTCGCCACCCTGAGGGAGATCCTCCGGGAGATGGAGGATTTGCCGCTGGTTTCCGAAGTGGCCGCACAACTGCTGCGCAAACTCAACCAGTCCAACACTTCGATCCGGGATCTGGCCCGGCTGGTCAGCCAGGACACCGCCTTGAGCAGCCATGTGATGAAAATCGCCAACTCCTCCTTCTATCGCCGCCGCGGCCAGGTCAACAACCTGGAGGGAGCGCTGCTGCTGCTCGGAGAGAAGGCCCTCAAGGAGTTGGCCATCGACACCAGCCTGCGCAGTTTTCGCGCCGCCAGTGGTCCGGTGGAGAAACAATTGCAAAACGAGTCACGCCAGTGCGCCATCGCCGCCCGTCGGGTCGCCCAGGAGACCGCCGGTGTCGACCCCGACGAAGCGTTCCTCGCTGGAATGTTCTGCCATGTCGGCCGCTTGGTGATGCACCGGCGCGACCCGGAAACATTTCAGCAGGTGCTTAACCTGTCCGAGGGGCATGAAGACCGGGTCCTGGATATCGAAAGGGGCCTGTTCGCCTATTCCCATGAAATGATCGGCGCGGTGCTGCTGGATCTCTGGAACTTCTCGCCGCTGCAGGTGCAGACGGTGCTCCACCACCATGATTTCGCCGAGGCGCCCGGCCTCAGCGATGAAGTCCGCACCCTGGCCGCCACGGTCGCCGGTGCCGCCACCCTCTGCCAATCCCTCTCCGCCCCCCATCAGGACCTCGCCACCAAAATGATGCGAAACTGCCCAGGTCTCGGCTTTCTGCATCTGAGCGCCAGCCAACTCGCCACCTTGCAACAAGACATCGCCAATCTCTGATCGTCCTTCGACATCGGTTCAACGCAGAGCCACTGAGAAGCAAGAGGCGCAGGGACAACCATCCCCCCCCCAAAAGAGGGCTTCCTTTTGATTCAGTTATAGGTTCGGCAGAAAAAAAGCGCCCCGGTCAGGGCGCTTAAACTCAGCAACGTCAGCTCAACTGCGACCGGCGCTGGCGGCAAACAGCCGCAGCTGCTCCGGGGTGAGCCAGGATCTCAGCCGCACCTCCAGGGGCCGCAGGGCGGTCACGGTCCAATGACCGAAGGCTCCCGGCTCGATCAGCAGGCGATCCTCCGCAGCCCCCAACAGCGTCCCATTCAGCCGGGCCAAAGAGGGACGATGGCCAGCGATCAATACCGACGGGCGCTCCAGCAGCTGGGTCAGCAGGGTTTCCAGATCTTCGCGGGTTGCGGTCGGCGCCACCAGGGGGCTTTCGACAATGTCGCTGTAGGGGTAGTTGATCCCCTCGGCAATCAGCGCCGCGCTCTGCCGGGAGCGTTTTTCGCCGCTGCAAACCAGGGTGTCAATCCCGATACCAAGGGATTTCATCACCTTGGCCACCGCCTTGATCTGGGCGATCCCGTCGCGACTCAGCGGTTGCTCCGGATCTTCGCTCGGCGGCAGGGCCAGCCCGTGGGGCAGCAGGTAAAGCTCCATGATTGCATTCCTTTCCATTCACGAGTTCGACGGCAGAAGGTTGTTACTTTAGGGGATGCGGACGATCGGATCAACGACTTTCCCCCTCCGGCCGGCCAAACCAGCGCCGCAGGGTCCGCAGCATGCCGCGCACGCCTTGCCAGACCCGTGGCAGCAGCCAGACCAGCAACAGCAGAAACAGCGCCAGCATCAGCAGAAACACCCAAGGATGGGTCAGCGCCAGCAGCAGGCCGCCGAAGACCGCGGCATCTTCGGTAAGGGAGGCAATCCAGTTGCTGAAGGGTTCGGGGGAGCCGTGCAGCAGCAGGCGCGAGCCGGCCTTGGCGGCATGGGCGCTGGCGGCCAGGGTGCCGCCGAGAATCGCTGCCACCAGGGTATACTCGGGCGGCACCTCGCCGATGGCGGCCGCGGCCAGGGCGGCGCCGGCGGGAATGCGGATAAAGGTGTGCAGGGTATCCCAGAGGCTGTCGAAACCGGGGATTTTATCGACCACGAATTCCACCAGGTACATGAACCCGGAGGCAAAAAGCACCGCCGGATGGGCCAGGATCTCCAGGTCGGCCGGCAGCGGCCAGAGCTGGAAATGGCCGACCAGCCCCAGCGCCAGAATGACCGCGTAGAGGTTGAGGCCGCTGGCCCAGGCCACACCCAGAGTCAGAGCCAGGGTTCCGGCCAGATTGGCGAGGGGGTCGATCATTATTGCTCCTTGAGTTCTGGGCAAACGCTGCGCCCAGCTATTCTATTCTTTGCGCAGGGTTTCCAGCACTTCGACCTGGGCCGCCTGCCAGGCCGGATAGGCCCCGGCCGCCAGGCCGAGCAGCACTGACCCGAACAGCGGCCCGAGCAGATAGAGGGGGTCGTAGAGCACCGGTAATTGACCGAAATGATACACCACCCGCACCAAACCCGCCGCCAGCAGCACCCCGCAACTCCCCCCCAGTCCGCCCATGACCCCGGCTTCGAGCATGAACTGGCGGATGATATCGGGCCGGGTCGCCCCCACCGCCCGCCGCACCCCGATCTCCAAGCGACGGGTGCGCACCAGCAGAATCATGATCGAGAGAATCCCCAATCCCCCCACCGCAAAGGAGACCGAGGCGCTGATCAGCCCCAGAGTCTGTACCAGGTCGAGGGCCTGCTGCTGCACCTTCATGGTGTCTTCGGCGGTGAGCAGAGCAAAATCGTCCTCCTCCCCCGGCCCCAGATGATGGCGCAGCCGCAGGATCTCCCCGGCGGCGGAGCGGGTGGCCTCGTAATCCTGAGGGTTGGCCAGTTGCAGGTAAACCCCGGAGATCCAGGACTGATTGGCGAAGCGGCGCAGATAGGTGGAGAGGGGGACATAGACCTGCTCATCCTGATCGGTGCCGACGATATCCGCCCCCTTCTCCTCCATCACCCCGACCACCCGGGCACTGGCGCGGAAAAAGAACACCTCCTGCCCCAGCGCCGCCTCGGCCCGGCCAAACAGCCGCTCGGCGATTTTCGACCCCAGCACGCAAACCCGCGCCAGGCTCTCCTCGTCCTCCGCGGTGAGAAAACGCCCAAGGGCCGGACGGGCATTGCGCACTTGCAGGTACTCCATTGTGGTGCCAACCAGTTGCGCCGGGATTTTGCTGTTACCCGTGCGTATCGGCATCGAGCGGTTGACGAAGGGGGCTCCCAGCCGCACCGCCGGCAGGCCGGCGATCAGGGCGCGGGCATCCTGGGGGGTGAAATTGTTCGACTGGTTGCGCACCCGGGCTTCGCCGCTGCGGCGAAAGGAGAGCTTGCCCGACTGGGCCACGAACAGGTTGGTGCCGAGTTTGGCGGTCTCCTGGCGGGCCTTGGCATACATCGCCGCACTGATATGCTGTACCGAGCAAAGGGCCAGGGCCCCGAGCAACACCCCGACCATCGCCAGCAGGGTGCGCAGACGGTGGGCCTTGAGGGAGGCCAGGGCGATTTTCAGACTGAACCACATGCGCGCACCTCTGCCCGAATCAAAGCTCCCCCTTGAGCACATCCATCGGCGCCATCGCCGCCGCCTGCCGCGCCGGCTTGAGACCGAACAGCAGACCGATCACCACCGCCGCCAGAGTGGAAAGACCGAAGATCTTCCACGACAGCAGCAGTTCCAGCAAACCCAACCGCTCCAGCAGTTGCCCCAGAGCCATGCCGAGACCCATGCCGCAGAGAGCCCCGATCAGGGTCAGCCAGACCGCCTCAAGCAGGATTTGCAGCAGGATTGCGCCACTGGGGGCACCGAGGGCTTTTTTCAAGCCGATCTCGGTGCGCCGCTCGCTGATACTCAGATAGAACAGGTTGGCCAGCACGAAACCACCGACCACCATCGCCACCACCGCGGTAATGCCGAGAAACAGCACCAGCCCGCCTTTGAACATGGAGAGAAATTTAAGGATTTCGTCGGCGGTCAGAATGGTGAAATCGTCTGGAGCGCCCTCGGCCAGGCGGTGCTGGTCCCGCAGCAGTGAGCGCAGATTCTCGACATGGAAGGCCATATTCTCGGGGTCGACGAATTTCACCCGCAGGGCCCGGAAATATTTGCGATCGAGATTGAAGCGCTGGGTCAAGGTCGATATCGGGATGATCAAACGATCATCCACCGCGCCGCCACCGCCGGCGGAGAAACCCCGATAGGCCAGGCGGCCGACAATCTGCACCGGCAGGTTATCGATAAAGACCGTGCGCCCCACCGGCGAGGCCTCGCCGAACAGTGCCTTGGCCGGCAGATCGCCGATCAGCCCGACCTTGGCGCCGCGAGCGACGTCGGCTTCGGTCAGATCCCGCCCCTCAATCAGCGGCCAGTTCCAGACCTCGGCATAGCCGGCGGTGGCACCTATCACCAGGGGAAGTTGGGTGTTGGCACCCTCGAACCGGGCGCTGACATTCTGCCGGGCCCGCATCGGCACCACCAGGTAGGCGCCGGGGAGCGACTGCCGCAGACGCTCGGCATCAGCGTAGCTCAGGGTCAGGGTGCGCTGGCCAACCGCCCGACTGCGGATATCGCCACCGAGGATAAACACCGCATCGGGGCCGAAGGAGTCGACGATCTCGTTGGCTTTGCGCTCGGCGCCATCGATGGAGGCGACGATCACGGTCAGCGAGGCGATCCCCAGGGCCACGGCGGCGATCACAAAGCAGCTGCGCAGCTTGTAGGCCCAGAGGGCGCGGGCGGCCATGACGGCGACGCGGCTGGCCAGGCGGCCGCGTTCAACCAGGGAGAACATGGCCGTCCTGCAGAAAAATGGTGCGCTTGGCGTAAGCGGCGGTGGCGGCCTCGTGGGTGACCACGATCACCGTGCGGCCGCTGCTGTGAACCCGGGAGAGCAGCTGCATGATTTCGACACTGGTAGCGGTATCGAGTTGGCCGGTCGGCTCATCGGCCAGCAGCAGTTGCGGATCGTTGACCAGAGCGCGGGCCAGGGCCACCCGCTGCTGCTGGCCGCCGGAGAGCTGGCCGGGACGAAAGCTCATGCGGTCGGCCAAGCCGACCTCGGCCAACAGTTCCTGCCCCCGCTGCCGTAGCGAGCGCCCAGGAGTCGCGCTGTAGAGGCCGGGGAGGATGACATTCTCCAGCGCCGAGATATAAGGGACCAGGTAGAAGCTCTGGAACAAAAAACCCATGACCCCGTTGCGCAGCCGGCTCAGCTGCTCGTCGGGGAGCGCTGCCACATCCTCCCCCTGCAGCCAGTAGCGCCCGCCGCTGGGACGATCGAGCAGACCGAGGATATGCAGCAGGGTCGACTTGCCGGAGCCGGAGCTCCCCTGCAGAGCGATGAATTCGCCAGCGACAATCTCCAGATCGAGCCCTTTGAGCACCGGAATCTCCAGATCCCCCTGCTGAAAGCTTTTGACCAGAGCCTCAAGACGGATCAGCGGCGCCTCGCTCATGGTTTGCCTTTTTTCGCCGCAGTTTTGGGGAGCACCACCTGGGTCGCGACCTCCTCCCCCTCCTGCAATCCCTCGACGATTTCACTGTGGCTGACCCCGGCCAGACCGAGCTTCGGCGTCAGCTGGCGGATGCTGCCGGTGGATTCTTTCACGAATACCACCTGGCGGCCATCGACCCATTTGAGGGCCGAGTTGGGCAGGGTCAGCACTTCGGTTTTTTCCGCCACCACGATCTGCACCTGGGTGGTCATCTCCGGACGCAGGGCGGTCGCCTGCTCAGGGCTGACATCGACCAGCGCCTGGTAATAGACGATGTTGTCGCGAATCTCCGGCTGCGGGTAGATGGTGCGCACCCGGCCGCTAAAAACCCGGCCCGGATAGGCGTCGACCCGGAACTCCACCAACTGCTCGGGTTGCACCTGACCGACGTCGGTCTCGTCGACATAGACCCACATTTCAAGCCGCTCGGGGTCGAGCACCGTGACCAGGTTGGCCACCTGCAGCCCGGCGACAATGGTTTCGCCTTCCTGGGCGGTGACCTGACTGACCACCCCGGCAATGGGACTGAAGACCTCGGTATAAGAGATGCGGATCTCGATGGAATGCAGCGAGGCCTCGGCGGCCTTGACCCTTGCGGCATCGACCTGCGCCTGCTGACGGGCCTGCTCCAACTCCTCACGGGAGACGAACTGGTCGGAGAACAGCGCCTGCCGGCGCTGGAGGTTGCCGCGGGAGAAATCGGCCTGGGCCTGGGCGGTGGCCAGCTGCGCTCGGGCCTCGGCCTGCTGGGCGCGCAGTTCCCGGTTGTCGATGCGGGCCACCAACTGCCCACGGGTCACCGCTTCCCCGACCCGCACCAGCATTTTCTCCAGGGTGCCGGTGGAGCGGGCGCCGATTTTCACCATCGCCCCGACCTGGGCCTTGATGATCCCGGTCTGCTCCAGCACCTGGCGCACGCTGCCGCGACTGACCGCTTCCGCGCTCAGAATCCGCACCTGTTCGGTCTTGCCGCGGGACTGCCACCAGTAGAAACCACCGCCGGCCAGGGCCAGCAGCAGCGCAATCAGAACGAATTTCTTCATAGTTCACCAGACTCGACAGGAAGACTTAGAAGGAACCACCGGCGACCGATGGCGGCAATCCGCTTCATTATAGACCGAACCGGGCAAAGGGAAAGTCCTGACTGCCTCTGGCAGAAAGCGCTCGCCCAGGAACAGCCCTAATGATAGTATCGGCCGATGAACCCGACCCGACTGATTATCAATGCCGATGACTTTGGCAGCGGCCCCGGACGCAATCGTGGCATCGTCGAGGCCTTCACCCATGGCCTGGTCACCGAAGCCTCGCTGCTGGCCAACGGCCCGGCCTTCGACGACGCCGTGGCGCAAGCCCGCGCGGTCGGGCTGCCGCTGGGCGTTCACCTCAATCTGGCCGATGGAGCCGCCCTCTCCGGGCCGATCCCCGGCCTGACCGATGCGACCGGATCATTTCTCGGCAAACAGGCCGCCCGCCGCGCCTTTCAGGACGGAACCCTCGATCTGCGAGGAGTGCGGCGCGAACTGCGGGCCCAACTCGAACGGGTGATCGCGGCCGGATTTCGGCCCAGCCACCTCGACAGCCACCAGCATTGGGCGCTGTTTCCCGAGTTGACCCCGTTGCTGTTGGATCTCGCCTGCGACTATGGCATCCCGGCCCTGCGACTGCCGGCACCGATGGAAACTGAAGCCGACGATCCGCCCGGGACTCTGGGGCTGGAGCTGGCCCTCTACCGGCAACTGGCCCCGGCGATGCGCGCCGCGGTGAAAGCCCGCTCGCTGCGCGCCCCGATGGGTCTGTTCGGCATGCCGCTGCTCGGCCGCCTCGACCGGCCGCGACTTCTCGGGCTGCTCGCCAATCTCCCCCCGGGAACCTGGGAGTTGATGGTGCATCCCGGCTATATTGACCCCTTTGACCCCTTTGGCGGGCCGCCCCGGAAAACCGAACTACGGGCCCTGACTGCCCCCGAGGCGGCCCAGGAGATCAAACGGCTGGGGATTGAATTGATCACTTTTGCGGACCTGCAATGCGCCTGTTGATCCTGACCCCCGAACAACCGCGGATTTCCGGCAACTGGGTCAGCGCCTGTCGTTTTCAACAGGGGCTGCGGCAACTCGGGCATCAGGTCGATGTGCTGGAAACCGGTCTCGACCCGGCGCAACTGGAGGCCGCGGTGGCCCGCTTGCAGCCGGAGCTGGTGCTGCTGCTGCATGCCTATCGCAGCGGCCGCCCCTGGCTGGCCAGCCGTTACCAGGGGCAATTGCCGTTCCTGGTGGTTCTGACCGGAACCGACATCCACCTGGGGCTGGAACAGCCGCAGGAGCGTCCCACCATCCTCGAAGTCCTGCGCCAGGCCGGCGCGATTCTCAGCCAAAACCCCCTCACCGTCGCCACCCTGACGGCCGAGCAGCCGCAACTGGCGCCCCGGCTGCATTACCTCCCCCCAGGAATTGTCCTTGGCAACGCCCCCTACCCGCTGCGCCAGCGCCATAACCTCCCCGCAGAGACGGTGCTGTTCCTGCACCCGGCGGGGATTCGTCCGGTCAAAGGGAACCTCGAACTGTTGCAACTCTTCGACCTGGTGGCCGTCGAAACCTCCCGGTTCCGGGTGGCCTTTTGCGGTCCGCAGCTCGACCCCGACTACGGCGCCCGTTTCCTCTGCGCTCTCAAGGCGCGCCCCTGGGCCAGCTATCTGGGGGAAATCCCATTGGCGGCCATGCCCGCCGTTCTGCAGCAAACCGATGTGGTCTGCAACAACTCCAGCAGCGAGGGGCTGCCCAACAGCCTGCTCGAAGCGGTCAGTCTCGGCCGACCGATGCTGGTGCGCAATATCCAGGGCAATCGGGCTGTGGTCGAAACCGGGGTCAATGGTCTCTGTTACGACACCACCGCCGAGTTCCGTGTCCAGGCTTTATCACTCATTCAAGACCCCGCCCTGCGCTTGCACTTGAGTCAGCCCCAACCCGAACGTTATCTCCCAGAGCGCGAGGCGCAGCAGCTCGACGCCCTCTGCAGGGCGCTATTGGCATGCGGTTGAAAGAAAAAAAGGGCAGCCACTTGGCTGCCCTTTTTTTCTGGATCAATCGAGAGTTGCAACGGGTTTAGAGTTTGCCGGCCTCGGTGGAAAGATAGGACGCCACCCCTTCGCGGTTCGGCTTCATCCCTTTGTCCCCTTGAGTCCAACCGGCCGGGCAGACCTCGCCATGCTTTTCGGTGAATTGCAGGGCATCGACCATCCGCAGCATTTCGTCGACATTGCGCCCCAGGGGAAGGTCGTTGACCACCTGATGGCGGACAATCCCCTCCTTGTCGATCAGGAAGGAACCGCGAAAAGCCACCCCGGCGCTGTCGAATTCCACATCGTAGGCCCGGCAGATCTCATGTTTGACATCGGCCACCAGCGGATAGGTGATGGCGCCGATCCCGCCCTGCTCCACCGGGGTCTTGCGCCAGGCGACGTGGGTGAACTGGGAATCGACCGAGCAGCCGATGACACTCACATCGCGGTGCTCGAACTCCTGAATCCGCCGGCTGAAGGCGATCAGTTCGGTGGGACAGACGAAGGTAAAGTCGAGGGGATAGAAAAACAGCACAACGTACTTCCCCTTGTAGTCAGAAAGGCTGAAATCGGTTTTGATCGAACCGTCGGCCAAAACTGCAGCCGCGGTGAAATTGGGAGCTTTTTTACTGACCAGGACACCCATCAAAAATCTCCTTTCGATATCAAATCGGTACGTTGGCGATCAGGAATTGGCTGCCAGTTTACTCACTGAGTCGAGGCTGTCAAGAAAATATTACCAATCCGGTCAGTTTTGTCCTCATAACACCCTTCTCACGGCAACCAGCACTACTTCTTCCGGTTGCGGGGATGGGCGCGATCGTAGACCGCCAGCAACTGGTCGACGCTGACTTGGGTATATTTCTGGGTGGTGGAGAGGGAGGCGTGGCCGAGCAGTTCCTGAATGGCCCGCAGATCGGCGCCGCCATCGAGCAAATGGGTGGCAAAGGAATGCCGCAGGCTGTGGGGGGTGGCGTTCTTGGTCACTCCGCCCTGGAGCAGTTGCCGCTTGAGATTGCGCTCGACGCTGCGGGGAGTCAGCCGCCCTCCCCGGTGATTAAGGAACAGCGGCGCCTCCAGGGTTGGATTGCCGCGGGCCTCGAGATAGTCCCGCAGCGCGGCGCAGGCTTTGGAACCGACCGGCACGATCCGCTCCTTGCGCCCTTTGCCGGCAACCCGCACCAGCCCCTGCTCGAGATCGAGACCGCGCACATCGAGACCGGTCAGTTCGCTGACCCGCAATCCGCAGGAGTAGAGGGTTTCGACGATCGCCCGATCGCGCAGCGCCAGCAGATCATCCCCCTCGCCCCCTTCCATCAGCGCAAAGGCTTCATCGACGGAGAGGGTTTTTGGCAGGGGTTTCTCCCGCCGGGGGGTTCCCACCAGCTCCCCTGGATTGGTTTCCAGCCCCCCCTCCCGCACCAGATAGCGAAAGAAGGTGCGCAGCGCCGCCAGCTTGCGGGCGATGCTGGTCTTGCTGATTTTCTTGTGCAGCAGGGCCAGATAGCGGCGCAGCAGAATCTGGTCGACCTGGGTCAGGGGCTCGCTTTGGCCGGGCTTCTGGGCCAGCAGAAAAGCCTGAAACTCCCGCAAATCCCGGCCATAGGCCGCCAGGGTATGGGGAGAGAGATTGCGTTCAAGTTGCAGATGTTCTTCAAACCGCTCGATCCATGCGTTCATCGCTCATCTCCCCGGGGGTCAGTTGCCGCCAGCATAACACAACTCGCCGCGGCCACGAAGCGCCCGGACCGTTGACGCCCTGGCCGGCCCATGGCATAATGCCAGCCTTGGCAAGGAGTGGATATGTCTATATTTTTCGGTCTGTTGGCGATTCTGTTCGGGGCCTGTGCGCTGGTGGTGACCATGAGCTACGCCATCGTCTGGTACGAGAACAGCAACCTTGACCCCAACCTGGTGGAATCGCGCTTCCAACCCCACAACCTCTGGCTGGCGGCTCGGCTGGTGGTGATGGAGACCTTGCTGCTGGCGCTGACCGTATTGCTTCATCCGCTGGGGTGGCTGCCACCCCGGGAAACGCCGGCCAACCTGGACGCGAGCCCGGTGCTACTGCTGCACGGGCTGTTTCACAATCGCGCCTGCTGGCTCTGGCTCAAGCTGCAACTGCGACGCCGGGGCCATACCGCGGTCTACACCATCAACCTCCCGCCCTGGAAGGATATCGAAGCCCTGACCGAGCGGGTGGCGAAAAAAGTCGATGAAATCCGCCTCGCCCAGGGGGTCGACCGGGTGCACCTGATCGGCCATTCCATGGGCGGCATGATCGCCCGAAACTACCTGCAACTGCGGGGCGGCGCCCCCAAGGTCGCCTCCTGCACCCTGCTGGCCGCCCCCAATGGCGGCTCCAAGCTCGCCCCCTTCGCCATCTCGCCGCTGGCGCGGGTACTGATTCCCGGTTCCGAATTCCTACACCGCCTGGCCCAGGCGCCACTCCCGGAGGGGGTGCCGTTGCGAGCCCTTTACAGTCGCCACGACAACATGGTTCTCCCCTTCATGCACGGCCGACTTGAGGGGGCCGAAGAGCTCGAACTCGCCGGCATGGGACACATGGCCATCCTCTATCATCCCGACGCCATCAACCCCTTGCTCGATGACCTGTCCCGGAGCGAAGCATGACCACACTGACCGTAGAGAGCCGCCGCGCGGTGGAGCTGATTGATGTCACCCGGGAGGTGCGCCAGGCGATCCGCAGCAGCGGCATCCGCAACGGCCTGGCGGTGGTCTTCACTCCCCACACCACCGCCGCGGTGACCATTAACGAAAACGCCGACCCCGACGTGGTCAGCGATATCGTTTTGGCGCTCAACAAAATCGTTCCGCTGCAGGATAATTACCGTCACGCCGAAGGCAACAGCGCGGCGCATCTGAAAAGCAGCCTGGTCGGCGCCAGCGAAACCCTGATCGTGGTCAACGGCGAACCACTGCTCGGCACTTGGCAGGGGATTTACTTCTGCGAATTCGACGGTCCCCGCAAGCGCACTCTGCAGCTTCAGGTCCTCGGCGGATGAAACCCCAAGTCAGCCTGCGGGCGGTGGCCGACTACCAGCGGGAATCCCTGGAGGCGGCATTGATTGAACTGCTGGCCCCCCTTGGAGGAATGACCGCCTTTGTCCAACCCGGGCAGCGGGTGCTGGTCAAGCCGAACCTGCTCTCCGCCAAGGGTCCGGAGAAGGCCGTCACCACCCACCCCGAACTGGTTCGGGCGGTGGTCCGGCTGGCCCAACAGGCCGGCGGCCTGGTCAGCGTCGGCGACTCCCCAGGGATCGGTACGCCGCGGCAGGTGGCCAAGGCCTGCGGCATCCTGCAACTCTGCGAAGAGACCGGCGCCGCCTTCGCCCCTTTTACCGAGTCGGTCAAGGTGCGGCCTCAAGGGTCGACCTTTCAGGAGCTGGAGATCGCCCGGGATATCCTCGAGGCCGATGTCATCATCAACCTGCCCAAGCTCAAGACCCACCAAATGATGGGGGTGACCTGCGCGGTGAAAAACCTCTTCGGCGCCGTGGTCGGTATGCGCAAGCCCCGACTGCACCTGCAGGCCGGCACCAGCAAAGCTTTTTTCGCCCTGATGCTGCTGGAACTCGCCGACCATATCCGCCCGGCGCTGAACATCGTCGATGCGGTGGTCGGCATGGAGGGAAACGGCCCGGGGAGCGGCGATCCGGTGCAGATCGGCGCGCTTTTAGCCGGAGCCGATCCGCTGGCGGTCGATGCCGTGGCCCTGGCGCTGCTCGGGCTCCCCACCGAGAGCTGCTGGACCCAGCAGGTGGCCAGACAGTCGGGGCGCCCCGGGAGCCTGCTGGAAGAGGTCGAGGTGCTGGGGCCGACTCCGGCCAGTCTGCGGCCTGCCAGTTTCCGCCCGGCCAAGGCCACCGACGTCAACTTCGGGATTCCACCGTTTCTCAAAGACCGCCTCAAACGCTCAACCACGGCCCTGCCGCAGGTCGATGAAAACCTCTGCATCGCCTGCGGTCTCTGCGCCCAGCACTGCCCCCCGGCCGCCATGAGTCTGGAGGGTGGCCAGTTGCAGATCGACCTCAAGCGCTGTATCGGCTGTTTCTGCTGTCAGGAGCTCTGCCCCCATGGGGCGATCCTGACCCATCAGGGGCTGCTGTTGCGCCTGAGTCGATTTCTCAGCGGGTCCCGGGCTTAAGGGCGTGAGTTTAAAGCCGCAAAAATTAGAAATAAATGTTAAGGTGAAACCCGTTCACGGCCAAAAACCTCTCAGAGTTGGAGCTGCCATTGTTGTTTCTTGATTCAAACATCCTGGGCAGTGTAGAGCTGACCATGCTGGCCAAACTGCTGCTTGCCGCTCTGGCCGGCGGGATTCTCGGCATCGAGCGGGAAAAACATGGCCGCCCGGCGGGACTGCGGACCCATCTGCTGGTCTCCATGGGCTCCTGCCTGATGATGATCATCTCCGAAGGCTTCTTTCTCAAATACGGCGCCCAAGGGGTGGAATCGGCGGTGCGCCTCGATCCTTCCCGCACCGCGGCGCAGATCATCGCCGGCATCGGCTTTCTCGGCGCCGGGGTCATTATCAAGGATGGGATCAACGTTCGCGGCCTGACCACCGCCGCCAGCCTCTGGGTGGTGGCCGGCATGGGGATGGCCTACGGCATGGGGCTCTGGCTGCCGGCGACCTTCACCTTGGGACTTGCCCTCTGCAGCCTGATTTTCCTGAAAAAACTCGAACCGCTGATCAAGAAGGATCGCTACCTGCACCTGCTGGTGGTGGCCGATGACCGGCGTGACATCTATCCGGAACTGGAAGTGATTTTCGCCGAGAACCAACTGCGGATCACCGATATCGAGGGGGACCATAACTACGAAAGCGGCGAAATACGTTACGAGTTTGTTGTCACCCAGCATAAAAAGCGCATCGGTCGCGATCTCAGCAACATGATCCGTGGTGTGGATGGGGTCAAAAGGATTCGTTTCAAGTAGGCGCTTGGATCAAACGGGGATGGGATTTCAGGGCTTGCGGTGCATTCGGACCGCAGGCCCTTTGTTTGTTCAGGGGGAAGGATTGAGGAGGTCCCGCAGAATCGGCTCCAGCTGTCCCAAGGGAAGAGAATAGTGCCCCTCATCGGGAAGAAAGTGCGCCTGACAATGGGGAAGATCGGCCGCCAGCCGGCGCCCGAAGGCGACCGGGACGGTAGTATCGAGTTCGCCGTGCCAGAGTTGCACCGGAACCTGGCAGTCACTCGGCAGGATCTCCCAAGGGCGGGCGTAGAGCAACAGTTCCTCGGCTCCCGCCGCCCCCCCCTGCCGCACCGATTCGCGGAAGGAGTTCAGAATCGCTGAGCGCACCTCGGGACGGGCCAGCACCTTCCGGTCGACCTGCGGCACCCCGGCGGTCATCCAGCCGAGGAAACGTGCACTGTGGCGGCAGATGCTCTGCGCCAACAGCTGGTAGCCCCCCCGCGCCAGCCAGGGAGCATGGCGGGCGACCCGCAGACCACAGCGGCCCAGGGGAGACATGGAGCGCAGGCTGTCGGCATCGAGGGGACCCAGGCCGCAGACCAGACCGACCCGCGCCACCCGGGGCAAGAGTGTGGCGGCGGCCAGGGCATAGGGAGCCCCGCCGGAGACCCCGAGCAGGCTGAAGCGATCAATCTGCAACGCCGCCAGCAACTGCGCCAGATCCGCCGGCCAGTCGCCAAACCGCCGCCCCGGCAAGGGACTGGAGAGCCCGAACCCTGGACGGTCCGGAGCGATCAGCCGCACCCCCAGTCGCTCGGTCAGCGACGCGGCCAGTTCGGCTTCCAGCCGTGAACCGGGGAAACCATGGCAATAGACCAATGGCAGACCGTCGGGCCGTCCATACTCGGCGTAGCTCAGCAGCCGTCCATCGGCCAGAGGTACCAACATCACCGCTCCTGATGACGAAACGACGACGGGGAGCCCAAAGGACTCCCCGCGTCTGTAGTACTTATCTTTCCCCGTCTGGCTAGTCCTCGTAGACCAGAACCCGAACCAGACCGATGGTGGCACCGCCAGTGTCGGCGGTGGTCGCATCACTGACGGAAATGACCCGCTTGATCTGCTTCTCGGTGATAAAGCGGTTCACCCGCTGATCGAGTTCTTCGAGTTCCATGTGGGTTTTGAAGGGCTGCAACGGCTCACCAAAGGTTTTGACCTTGACCATACCGACCTCCCTGGCCGAACGGGGCTATGTAGCAAAAAATCAGACCTGAACAACCGACTTAACGCCGGGAACCCTGGCGACCAGAGTCTTCTCGATCCCCATTTTCAGGGTCATGGTGGACATGGGGCAAGAGCCGCAAGCCCCGGTAAGTTTTACGCTGACAACGCCGTCGGCGCTGACGTCAACCAGTTCAACATCGCCACCATCAGCCTGCAGTGCCGGGCGAACCAGTTCTAGTGCTGCCTGTACTTGTTCTTTCATGGGAAAACCTCCTCTGTTGTGTTGTTAGTATAGCCCCCCACCGAGGGGACTGCAAGAATGCTGGCGGCGGCCCGATCAGCCCAGGCCGGCGGCGGTGCGAGCGATATCGGCCATGCTGCGCTGACAGAGCAGGGTCGGACGACCGACCCCCTTGCCCTGAATCAGAACCTTGAAGGTCTCACCCATGCCGCCGTCGGGCAAAATCAGAGTTTTCAGGGTCATCCGCAACGCCTGGGCCTTGCGTTCATCGGTTTCCCGGGCCTGCAGCTCCATCAGCGCCTCGACAAAACCGAGCCCCATCAGGAACCGGTATTGCTCACCGAAGTAGAGCCGCTCCAAGTCAGCAGCTTGGCCGCAGCGCTCGACAGCGGTGAAATCGACATGGGCGGTGATATCCTGCTCGCCAAAGCGCTGATAGGGATTGTCGCTGGAGCTGTGACGGTGAAAACACATCAGGCTGCCGTTGCGACGAAAAGGGGCATAGAGTTCGGCAGCCGGATAGCCGTAATCGATGGTCAACACGAAGCCGCGCTTGAGCAGGCCGCCAACCTGGGCGATCCAGGCCGGAGCGGCGAGATTAACCTCTATGCGGTTGCCTTCCACCGGCTGCAACTGCTGGGACTGCAGATACTCGAGCACCGCCGGGTTGGTCAGGGGCCGCAGCTCTTCGCTGATGGTCTCGCCCCGCAGGGTGACGAAGACTTCTTTAAGCTCGCCCTCCTGTTTTTCCAGCAAGTGCACCGGGAAAGCGTCGAGCAGTTCGTTGGAGAGCACGCAGCCCTCCATTCCCGCCAACTCCTCCAGTTCGCACCAACTCAGCCGCGCGGCATGTTCAGTCAGTACCGCCTGCTGGCGCTGGCGGTTATCCGGGCTGATTTCCACCAGGGCGTAGCGCAGGTTTTGATAAAAAGCGGGGAATTGCTCGGCGACGGCATCCAGAACATCCTTGGCCAGATGCCCCTCCCCGGCCCCCTGCTCGGCCAGGGTGAAAGGACCACCGCCGAGGAGCTGCCACATCTCATGGAGTTGGCGGGCGATCAGCCCGCCGAACAGGGCATGGACACTGGAGGAGGTGAAAAAATCCCCCTGCTTGCCGATCCGCTCCCGCGGTGCCATGTAATAACCGAACTCGGGGTGATAAAGACACAGCTCCATAAATGTGGCGAAGTCCAGCCCTTGGAATTGGCGGATGCGGTCACGCAACAGAGCCTCCAGGGACGAGGCAGGGGCACTGGCAGCAGGACTCATGGACATTCTGGATCCTTTTCAGAGGCTGAAATCAAAAAGGGGAGAATCATACCGCAGGGGCTGCCGATGCGCAATCCGCAATTGTTCAGGGGGGAGGGACGGGATTCTCTCAGGGAATAATACCGAGCAGCTTGTGAACCTGCAGCAATTCCGAGGTGTCGTGAACCAGCAAAGTCGCCATGCCATGCTCGCGAGGCAGCCGCAGGTCGATCCCCTGACGGTCGCCGACAAACAGAAAGCTCTCCGGTGGCCCGCCGATATCCTCGACGACCTGGGTAAATGCGGCCAAATCCGGCTTGGGAACCCAGCACATCTCGATGGTGTAGAGGCGCTCGAACAACTCGTCCACCCCCAGCAAAGCGAGAATCTTCTGGGTCATCGGCAGGTTATTGTTGGTGTAGATGAACAGCTCGCCATGATCGCGCAGGGAGTCGAGCAGGGCAAACAGCACCGGGTCGTTACCCAGAAACTTCTCCGGCTTCAGTTCCTGCTGAAAAGCCCGATGCAGGTAGCGGATATCGACCCCCAACTCAGCGCAGGTGCGGGTCAGGGTCGGGTCTTCATCAAGGGTTTCTGCCAGGCGGCGTTTGGCGGTGCGCAGCATCTGATTGGCAGCAGCTTCGCCCACCCCCCGAGCCTGGGAGACAGCGATCTGGGCAGCACGAGCGATCCCCCGCTCCATACCGGTACTGTTATAGAGGGTTCCGTCAAGGTCGAAGACCAGGGAACGCACAGTCTTCAGATTGGTCAGCATCGAAAAGGACCTTGCAAACGGGGAAGGACCGCAACCGGCAAGGTTGCGGCGAGTCGGCCTCCCAAATGGCAGTGCTAAAAGTCTAGCACCCCCGCAGGGGGTGTCAACGACGCAGCAAGGACGCGACGGCAGTCCCGGGGAGGTTGGTGAACAGGCCATCGCAGCCCAGGCGGCGCAATTGATCTTGACGCTCCGGATCATCCACCGTCCAGGGATAGACCTTGATCCCGGCCCGCTGGCAGGCCTGCAACAGCGGCCGGGTGACCAGATCCTGACGGGGATGAAAGCTCTCCGCCGTACTGGCCAGGGCCCGTCGCAAACTCAACCGCCACCAGGGGGAATCGAGCAGAAACCCCAGCGGCAATTGCGGTGCCTTACCCCGCAGCCGCGCCAGCAGGCGATGATCGAAGGAGGAGACCAGTGCCTGGGTTTTAGGGTAGCGCAGCAGCAGGGCCAGCACCGCCTCGCCGGCCGCAGCACTCTTGATCTCGATATTAATCCGCGCCTGCTCCCCCACCAGTTGCAGCACCTGCTCCAGGGTCGGGATCTGCTCCCCGGCAAAGGCCGGCGAAAACCAGCGACCGGCGTCAAGGGCCTGCAATGCCACGGCACTCCAGGCCGACACCCTGCCCCGACCATCGCTGGTGCGCTCCAAGGTGTCGTCGTGAATCACCATCGGCACCCCGTCGCGGCTCAAATGGACATCCAGTTCGATACCGTCCGCTTGCCGCTGCAGCGCCAGGGCGAAGGCGGCCAGGGTATTTTCCGGGGCCGCGGCCGAAGCGCCACGATGAGCCCAAATAAATAAATCATCCATCAACCGCTCCTTGGGTAGCCAAGCCGTGCCTTAGGGACGCCCCTGCAATACCGAGAATCCCCGCAACTGCCAGGCCCAGATACCGCCGAACAGGTTGTAGACCGGCTGTTTGCGCCGCGCCGCCAGGTAGTCGGCCACCTGGGAACTGCGCGAGCCGACGGCGCAATAAACCAGGACCGGGCGATCGTCGGGAATTTCGCCCTGGCGGGCAGCCAGTTGATCGATAGGAATCAGCCGCCCCCCCTCGATCCGGGCTCGGGAATACTCCTCGGGGGTGCGCACATCGAGCAGGAACAGCTGGGGGTTTTTCTGCAGCATCTCCCGCGCCTCGCCGACGGAGAGGTTTTTCACTGGCGCAGCCAGGCTGCAGTCGAGGGGGAGAAGCAACAGGGTCAAGAAAAAGAATAAGAAACCAAATCGGGTCAACATAGCTGGGATTCGAGCCTCCGCAAGAGGGGTAAAGAGGTCTTTATCATATGCGAATATGCCTATATATGCCAGCCCAAACGCCTTGTCATCAAATAGAAATCGTGCCATCATGCCTCCTTGCAACAGCAGCTATTTTCCGGCGACAAGGAGATCTTCATGGACCGCAATCTGGCATTGGAATTGGTACGCGTCACGGAATCAGCCGCTTTGGCCTGCGGTCGCTGGGTCGGCATGGGAGACAAAAACTCCGCTGACGAAGCGGCCACCAATGCCATGCGTCGCGCCCTGGACTCCATCGACTTCAGCGGGACCGTCGTTATTGGTGAAGGCGAGATGGATGAAGCCCCGATGCTCTACATTGGCGAAAAAGTCGGGTCCGGCACCACCACCGAGGTCGATATTGCCGTCGACCCGCTGGAGGGGACCAATATCTGTGCCAAGGGAATGAACGGCTCCATCACCACCATCGCCCTGGCTCCCCGGGGCGGTTTTCTGCACGCGCCTGACATGTATATGGAAAAAATCGCCGTAGGCCCTGCGGCCAAAGGGGTCATCGACATTAACGCCACCCCGCTACGTAACCTGCAGGCGGTGGCAGCAGCCAAAAAATGCCAGATCGAAGATCTCACCGTGGTCATTCTCGATCGCCCCCGCCACGACCGTATGGTGGCCGAGATCCGCAAGGCCGGCGCCCGCATTCACCTGATTTCCGACGGCGACGTTGCCCCGGCCATTGCCGCGGCGGTAGAGGGGAGCGGCGTCGACATCATGATGGGGATCGGCGGCGCCCCGGAAGGGGTTCTGGCCGCAGCCGCACTCAAGTGCATGGGCGGCGACATGCAGGGACGGCTTATCTTCATGAGCAATGAGGAGCGCGACCGGGCGCGTAAAATGGGGATCGAAGATTTCGACCGCATCTACCAAGCCGAAGAGATGGCCCAGGGCGATATCTTCTTCGCCGCCACCGGCGTCACCAACGGCGACCTGCTGCGCGGAGTGCGCTATTTCGCCGGCGGCGCCGAGACCCACTCCATCGTCATGCGCTCCAGAAGCCGCACCGTCCGCTTCATCCAGTCGCAACACTACTTCGACCATAAGCCGTTGATGTAGCCAGGCACCCGGTCAAATTCCGGGCGACCGGAGTGGCCACTTAGGGCTTGTCAATCTGGCGGGAAGTTGTTAAAATCCCCGGGATATTTCCAGTAATTTCATTGATATTTTCCAGGCAAAGGGACGAGACATGGCAATTATTACCATTTCCCGCGAGATGGGCAGCGGCGGCATCCCCATCTCCCACAAGGCTGCGGAAAAACTGGGCTACACCCTGATTGACGGCGAGTCGATCCGGGCCGTGGCGGCCAACTACGGTCTGACCCCCGACGCTGTGGAAAAGGCCGACGAAAAGCCGCCGGCCTTTGTCGACAAAATGGATGCCCAGACCGAAATCGACTTTCACCGGGTCGAACTGATCATCCTCGAGTACGCCCTCAAGGGGAACGTCATCATTTACGGCCGCGGTGGCCAGGATCTGCTGAACGGCATCGACAGCGTCCTGCGGGTCCGCGTCGTCGCCCCCTTCGAAGAGCGGGTGGAACGCTGGGCCGAGCGGGAGTGGCTCGACCCGGAACTGGCACGGGTACTAGTGCGCAAAAGCGATCAGCAGCGGGCCGGGTTCATCAAATACTACTTCGACCGTAACTGGGACGACCCCCTGCACTACGATCTGCTGATCAACACCGCCAGACTCTCCAACGACACGGCGGTCAAACTAATCTGCGAGGGGATCAAGGACAAGAACCTGGCGGAGAACAAGACCCAGGGCAAACAACTCTTGCAGGATCGGATCATCGGCAAGCGGGTCGAGATCGAACTGCTCAGTCGCAAGGTCGTCGATGGCCTGCACCGCTACCACTTCCACCTGCAGGTCGACAAAGGGCAGGTCCAACTCTCCGGGCATCTGCACAGCGAAGAGCAACGCGCTGAGGTTCTGGCCATCGCCAAGGGTGTCGATGGAGTCAAGGGAGTGACCGACCAACTGGAAATCCGCCACTATCGTTCCACCCCCGACGAACACTGATCTCTCTGCACACTATTCCGCGAAGGCCGGCATCAATGTCGGCCTTTGTTTTTTCTACCCACAGGACAGGGGGAAAATCCCCTTGTCGCTCCAACTTTCTTCATGGTAGCATGCCCTGTTTTTGCCGGCTCGCCGGTACAGTCTAAAACAAGGAGTCAGTTGAACCATGGCAGGACATAGCAAATGGGCCAATATCAAGCACCGCAAGGGCGCTCAGGATGCCAAACGTGGTAAGATTTTCACCAAGTTGATCAAGGAGATCACCGTGGCCGCCAAACTCGGCGGGGGCGATCTCGAAGCCAACGCCCGACTGCGTACGGCAATCGACAAAGCCAAGGGCGAGAACATGCCCAAGGACACCATCGACCGGGCGATCAAAAAGGGAACCGGCGATCTCGATTCGGTCAACTACGAAGAAGGCAGTTTCGAAGGCTACGGCCCTGGGGGCGTTGCAGTCATTGTCGAGTTCATGACCGACAACCGCACCCGCACCGTTGCCGACGTCCGGCATATTTTCACCAAACATAACGGCAGCCTCGGCGTTAACGGCTCGGTCGCCTTCCTGTTCGACCGCAAGGGGCTGATCGCCTTCAACACCGAACAGGACTTCGACGCCATTTTCGAAGCAGCCCTCGAAGCCGGTGCCGAAGACGTCAAGGATGAGGGGGATGCCTACGAGGTCTTGACCGATCCGATCAACTTCATGGAAGTCCGCGATGCTCTCGGCGCCAAGGGATTAACCTGGGACGCGGCTGAAGTCACCATGATTCCGCAAACCATGGTCAAGCTCGAAGGCAAGCAGGCCGAGCAGATGCTCAAGATGATGGACAAGCTCGAAGACAATGATGACGTGCAGAATGTCTACGCCAACTTCGACATCTCCGACGCCGACATCGACCAGATGATGGGCTAAAGCCCTATCTGGTCACCTCTTTTTCCCGGCAGAATCGGCCCAACCCAATCATGCGAATTCTCGGTATCGACCCCGGCAGCCGGATCACCGGCTACGGGGTCATCGACCAACAGGGCAACCGACTCAGCCACGTCGACAACGGCGCCATCATCACTCGCAGCGACCAACCCCTGCCGCAGCGACTGAAGCTGATTCACGACGGCTTGTGCCAGGTGGTAGCGACCTATCAGCCCGACGCCGTCGCGGTCGAATCGATCTTCCTCTCCAACAATGCCCTCTCGGCGCTCAAACTCGGGCACGCTCGGGGCGCGGCGCTGCTGGTCGGGGTCAACCATAATCTGCCGGTGGCCGAATACACCGCCCTGCAGGTCAAAAATGCCGTAGTCGGCTACGGCCGGGCGAGCAAGCAGCAGGTTCAGCAAATGGTACGTGCCCTGCTGAAGCTGCCGGAAATCGCCCAGGAAGATGCCTCCGACGCCCTCGCCGTCGCCATTTGCCACGCCCACAGCGCCGGGCTGAACAACCGCCTGGAACAGGCCCTGAGTCGCAAAAAATGACCCGGGTGTCCCCCGCTTCTGGATGCTGAATTCCGGCTCCTGGATCCCATCATCATGATCGCAATGCTCACCGGCCAACTGGCCTACAAATCCCTCGACCACGTTATCGTCGATGTCCAAGGCGTCGGCTACCGGCTGAGCGTCCCGCTCTCCACCTTCTACGCCCTGCCCGATGAAGGGAACGTCCGGCTGCATGTGCATACCCACGTGCGGGAGGATGCCCTGCTGCTGTTCGGGTTTTTTACCGCAATGGAAAAAGAACTGTTCGGCATTCTGATCAGCGTTTCTGGCATCGGCCCCAAGGTCGCGATCAACCTGCTCTCCCACAGCCCCGCAGTCGAACTGGCGCAAGCCATTGTCGGCGGCGATGTCAAGCGCCTCTCCTCCCTGCCGGGAATCGGTCGCAAGACCGCCGAGCGCTTGATTCTTGAACTCAAAGACAAGTTGGCCCGCATCGCCCCACTGCCAACGGCAACGGCCGCGGCACCGAAGATCATAGCCGCGGCCGACCCCTGCGACGAAGCGCTCTCGGCCCTGGTCAATTTGGGATACAAAGAAAACCTGGCGCGCAAGGCCATGGAATCCCTCGAGGTCTCTCCTGGTGCATCGCTTGAGGAGATCCTCAAGGGTGCGCTCAAGGTTCTGAGCCGCTAGATCACAACCCCACTCCTTCGCCCCCAGAGGGTTCGATGACCAACGACCGCCTGATCAATGCCGCCGCAACCAGCGAAGACGACCGGGTCGAAGTTTCTCTACGGCCACGTTCGCTACAGGAGTACATCGGCCAAAGCAAGGCCAAAGAGAACCTGCAGGTGTTCATCGATGCCGCCCGCGGCCGCCGCGAGGCGCTGGATCATGTGCTGTTCTACGGCCCCCCCGGCCTCGGCAAAACCACCCTGGCCAATATCATCGCCCAGGAGATGGGAGTCAGCATCAAGTCGACTTCGGGACCGGTGATCGAAAAGCCCGGCGATCTGGCCGCGGTGCTGACCAATCTGGAAGCCGGCGACGTGCTGTTTATCGATGAAATCCATCGGCTCTCTCCGGTGGTCGAGGAGATCCTCTATCCAGCCATGGAGGATTACCAGCTCGATATCATGATCGGCCAGGGTCCCTCAGCCCGCACCATCAAGCTCGACATCCCCCGCTTCACCCTGGTCGGCGCCACCACCCGGGCCGGGCTGCTCTCCTCGCCGCTGCGCGATCGTTTCGGGGTCATCATCCGGCTGGAGTTCTACCAGAACGACGAGCTAGCCATCATCGTGCACCGCAGCGCCAAAATCCTCGGCATTCCCATCGAAGCCGAAGGGGCCAACGAAATTGCCCGCCGCAGCAGGGGGACCCCGCGCATTGCCAACCGGCTGTTGCGGCGGGTGCGGGACTTTGCCCAGGTCAAGGGAACCGGGGTCATCGACCGGGAGATCGCCGATCTGGCGTTGGGCCGCCTGGAAGTCGACCACCGCGGCTTCGACCACATGGACCGCCGGCTGCTGTTGACCCTGATCGACAAGTTCGCCGGCGGCCCGGTCGGTCTGGAAACCCTGGCAGCCTCGGTCGGCGAAGAAAAAGACACCATTGAGGATGTGATCGAGCCCTACCTGTTACAGCAGGGGTACCTCAATCGCACCCCCCGAGGCCGGGTGGCAACCCCCCTCGCCTATCAACATTTCCAGCGAACCCCGACCGCGTCCCCCATGGGGGACCTGTTCGGTTAACGCCGCAACCGGCCTATACTCTCCATGCGCCTTTTTCCCCTCACTGTCACCCGCAAGATTGTCGTCGGCTACCTGCTGACCGTCTGCTTCAGCCTTCTGGCCCTCAGCTGCGCCCTGCATGCCCTCAATCAGCAGACCCGGAGGGCCGAACGACTGGTCACCGTCGATTTCAAGGCCCGCACCCTGGTTCGGGATCTGCGCGACACCCTGCTGGCCCAGCAGAATCTGCTCCGGCAGTTGGCGGTGCTGCGCGACCCGGCCCTGGATGAACTGCTGCAGCATCGGCAGCAGAACCTGGAGAGCCAATGGCAGGCTCTGCAGGCCCTGCCCCTCGATCTCCCGGCCAGTCTGGCCAAACATTTTACCGCCTTGCAGCTGACTCCGAGCCTGGAACCGCAGGTCGCCGAAAACCAGCCTTTTTCTGGCGATGACCTGCTCAAAGACCTGGTTCTGCTGGCATCGAGTCTGGAATCCAGCATTGATGCTGAGCTGACCGCCCTCGGCGCCGCCAGCAAGCAAGCCTACCGACTGACCTGGTGGTTGCTGCTGGCCGGCGTGGCGCTGTCGGCCCCGGTGGCGCTGATGGTGATTTTCAGCATCCATCGGGCCATCCGCTCCCTCACCCGCGCCACCCAGGCTATGGCTGAAGGACGTTTCGATCAGCCCCTGGATTTGCAACGGGAGGATGAATTCGGCCTGCTGGCCCGGGAATTCACCAGCATGGGGCAGCGCCTGGCGCAGCTTAAACAAGCCAATCTCGATGCCAACCCATTGACCCACCTTCCCGGCAACCTGGCCATCGAGTCGGCGTTGGAAGCACGCATCGCCGCCGGGCAGAGTTTTGCCCATCTCTACATCGATCTCGACAATTTCAAGGCCTACAACGACCGTTACGGCTACCAGCGGGGGAGCGATATCATCGCCCACGTCGGCCGCCTGGCCCGGCAAGTTGTTACTGACATGGGAAGCCAGCAGGATCTGGTCGGGCACATTGGCGGCGATGACTACGTGATCCTGACCGATTCCGAGCAGGCCGAGGCAATTGCCGCCGAATTGATTCGCAGTTTCGACGCCAGTATCGCAAATTTTTACAGCGAGGAAGACCGGACCCGGGGGAGTATTCTGGCCCACGACCGCTATGGGGTGGAGCGGGTGTTTCCGCTGCTGACCATCTCCATCGCCGTGATCTGCTCGGAACACCTCGAAAGCCCCTCGACTACCGGCATCGGTCGGGAGTGTGCTAGGATGAAAGAGCATTTGAAAGCGCTCCCTGGCAGCAATCTTCTGGTGAATCGTCGCAAAACCTTATGACTATGAAATCCCTAGGCACCCTTGCTCTGCTGCTGATGCTGTTCGGCTGCGGCTGCGCCCCGAATCGAATCTTGAACTGGTTACCGCCACCAGTGGAGCAGCAGCTGTTCAGCGCCGGGCTTGAACAAATCCCCCGGACGTCCACCCCCGAAGCCTTCGAGCGGCTGCGGCAGGACTATCCGCAGAGCCCCTGGACCGCAAGAGCCATCCAGGTTCAACGGCTGATCAACGACCGGGACAAACAGAGCAAACTGGCCAGCCGGCAAAAGCAGGATCTGACCCGCACGCAGCTGCAGATCGAGCAACTGGAGCGGGACAAAACCCTGTTGCAGGGAGATTTGGCCAAGTTGAAACAGCTGCTGATCGACAATGAACTGCGGACCCGTTGAACCAGCCCCCGACCTTACCTGCCAAGCCCGCATCCCTTCGTTCCGTCAGGCCTGTTATGGATTCTTCCACCCGCCAGCTTTTTGCCCAGCAGCTCAGCCACTGGGCCCAGTCCGCCATCAGCAACGGCAGATCCCCTTTTCGCAAGGTCGAGACCAACGCCAGCATCCTGACCTCCCACGGCAATGTGAAACCGCCGCTGATGTTCTGGGTCAATCGCGAAAGCTGCATGGCCGGGGGCTTGATCTTTTTCCCCGGCGCCGAACTCCAACCCGACCTGGTCGACGGTGAGCGCTCTGCCCGGGCCCTGGGGCTGCGTCACTTCGTCACCTGGGGGGCGCAAGAGGTCTTGTTCTGGGAAACCACCGACCTGGAATTGAAGCAACTGCGCGGCTTCCCCCTGCCGGCGGCAGCGGCCCAATCGCCGGCGGTCCAGCATGACCTGCTGCTGCGAGTCATGGACGAACTGAAACTGCTGGCGGTTTTAGGGACAGTCCCCCCGGAGCAGCTTGATCCCGACTACCTGGCCAACCTCTGTTATGGCGCCCTGGAGGCGGCCCACCCCAGCCTGAGCGAAACCGTCCGGCTAGCCCGGGGGGAAAACCTGCTGAGCAAGGAGAGTTCGTCGCCCGAGGCCCTGGCCTGGGGCAAGGGGACCTTGGTTCTGGCCCGACTGCTGGCCCTTCTGCTCCACGACCGCCTCCCCTTGAGCCTGCAGCCGGAAGGGCTGGAGCGGGCGATGCAATTCGCCCTCGACACCCTCCCTGCGGAGCTCGCCAGCTGTTTGCGCCCGGACGAAGACGAAATACCCTTGCCGCAGGACGGCGCGATCCGCTTTCACCATCTGTTCCGGCGCCTGAACCAGCTGCGTCCGGCCATTGATCGGCAGCGGGCCAGCCAGGCCCTGACCACCTTATCTCTAACCTTGGCGCCCCTGCTGGGAGTTCAACCACTCCCCTTTTCCAACGCCCAACCTTCAGCGGAATTACTGCTGGTCCATGCCGAGCCCGCCCTGGACCCCCCTCCCCTGGCCCTCTGCGCGGCCCCTCCCTGGCTGGCCATCCAGGTGCTGCGGCGACAGCTGCAGAACCTGCCGCCAATCCCCTGGCAAAGCAGTGACCTGTTTGCCCTGAGCGGCAGCTGCCACCCCACCCTTATCGCTGGGACCCTGAGCGACCAGAGTTTGGCCTCTGCAGTTCGTCGGCAAGGGATGACCACCCAGCTGCGCAGCGCCTGGCCCAATCGCCGCTTTGCCCTCAATGCCGCCTGCCCGGTCTGGCTTTGGGAATGCCTGCACCTGCTCGGATTGAGCGCACCCGAGGGTATTGTCGAATTGCGGTTTCCGGCCGACTGGCTCTGCAGCGATTACGGTCTGCTGCTGCACCAACTGCTCTGCGAGCAGTTCACCCTCGATCGTTTGGAAGAGGAAGGACCGACCCTGCGGCTGCGGGCCCTTAAACAGCTGGACCCCAGCCACCCGGTTCAACTGCTCGGTCCGGCAGGCGAACGCTGCCTGCCCTGGGGGGAACTGAACCAGCAGCACCGGGGTTATCTGCGCCTGGCACTGGTGCTTCCAGAACCGCTCTGGCAATTACTGCAACAGGGGCAACTGCGCTGCGCCCAAGCCGCCCCCGCAGACCCCGAGCAGGGCCGCGCCCTGTTCCTCTACAGCCGCTCCAGTCTGGCCCGTCAGCTCTGGGCAGCCCTGAGCGGCGGACTGCCGTTGCCGACCCCCACCAATCTGGCCACCGCGCTGCCCCGATTCGGTCTGCCGGTTCCCGGCCCCGAAACCTTAAACGGCTTGCTGCGTCTCGCCGGCAACAACCCCGATGCCCCCCCCGTTCAGAGTGAAGTCGACCGGGAACTCGGCCGTTGGCTCGGGATCGATCTGAGCCGCTGCAGCCTGCCAGCACCAACGGCCCGCCGCCGCGCCGCCCCTGCAGCCACTGTTGCCAGGCGTGGTCAACTGGCCGAGCAGATCCTGGCTGCGGCCTGCCAGGACGGCATCCCCCAGTTTCCCGAGCACTATCTCTACGATCACTACCGCCCAGCGCTGCAGCACTATCATTTCACCGGTGAGCTACAGGACCAGGGGGATTTCTTCGGTCGCTACACCTTGCAGGACAGCGCCGGCCAGTGCCTGGAAATCGAAGGGAGCGAAACCGTTCAGGCCCTGCTGCTGGCCGCCAGCATCGGCACCTCGGCGGTGGCACTTCCGGTCGATCGCGAGCTGACCGCCAGCATCCTGGCCCGCTACAGCAGCGACCTGCGCAGCCTGCGGCAAAACCTGATCCGCCAAGCCCATCTGCATTCCACCGACCCGACGCTGGCAGATCAACTGGTGGAGCAACTCTGGAAATCCCTGCCGGTCCCCGCCTGGAATCTGCTCGAGCCATGAAGCGTTGCTCTTTTTCTGCGCGGCCTGATATAGTGTGGACTGGTCAGGTTTCGCCCCTGGGAACTTTGGACGAGAGGACACGATGAACATTCTGCTCCATCTCTGCTGCGCCAATTGCGCCATCTACCCGGTTCGAGTTTTGCGGGAGCAGAACCATTCAGTGACCGGTTTCTTCTTCAATCACAACATCCATCCTTTTCAGGAGTTTCAACGCCGGCTGGCAGCTGTGCGCGAGTACAGCCCCCAGGTCGAACTGGAGGTCATTTACCGCGACGACTATCTGCTCGAGGAATTTCTCTCCCAGGTCGCTTCCGACTACCACCACCGCTGCGAATATTGCTACAGCTCACGGCTGGAAGAGACCGTCAAGCAGGCGGTGGCCGGCGGCTTCGACGGCTTTTCCTCCTCTCTGCTCTACTCCCGCTATCAGCGCCAAGACCAGATCCGCGAAATCGGTGAAGAGTTGGGGCGCAAATACGGTGTCCCCTTCGTCTACCAGGATTTCCGCATCGGCTGGCGGGCCGGCATCGACACCTCCAAGGCCATGGGCCTCTACCGGCAGCAGTATTGCGGCTGCATCTACTCGGAAAAAGAGCGCTACTGCCCACAAAGCCGGAACTGACCATGCCAATGGGCAAACTGCTGATGCTGTGCGGTCTCGGTCTGCTCCTTGTGGGGGCGTTGCTGAGCTTCGGTGACAAGCTCGGCTGGCTCGGTCGCTTGCCGGGGGATATCCGCATTGAGCGGGAGAATCTCTCCTTCTACTTTCCCTTAGGCAGCTGCCTGCTGCTCTCCGCCCTCATCTCCTTGCTGCTATGGCTGTTTCGCCGCTGAATGCCGGCTTGCCAAGGCATTGGCAACTCCCTATAATCAACCAATCTGCAGTCAGCCCGCACCCGCCCCATTTGCGATCACGGTCTTTTATGACATCGACATCCCCTCAGCGCCTCGGTTTGGCCCTTGGCAGCGGCGCCGCCCGCGGCCTCGCCCACATTGGCGTGCTCAAGGTGCTGGAAGCCGAGAAGATCACCATCGACTGCATCGCTGGCACCTCCATCGGCGCGTTCATTGGCGCACTCTATGCCGCCGGAACCCCCATCGAGCGGATGGAGGAGGTGGCCCGCAATGTCGATTGGCGTCAACTGGCCCGTTTGATCGGTCCGATCCTGCCAACCACCAGCCTGCTCGATGGCCGCAAGGTATCCCGCTTCATCAGCGAACTTCTCCCAGCGCGCAGCTTCGAAGAACTGCGCATCCCCCTGGCCGTGACTGCCACCGATGTTGAGACTGGAGAACTGCTGGTCATCCGCAAAGGCGGACTCGAAGAGGCGTTGCGAGCCTCTCTGGCCTTCCCCGGCATCTTCCCGCCGGTGCAGGTCGGGCAGCGGTTTCTGGTCGACGGCGGACTGGTCAATCCGGTCCCCATCGACGTCGCTCGAAGCCTTGGCGCCACCCAGGTGATCGGGGTCTGCGCCATTCCCGAGGTGGATAAACGCCCGACCGAAACCTCGCTGGCTCTGAAAAATCATCGCAACGGCAAAACCCCTTTATTGAATGTCTTCAACTCCGGCTCGGTGGAACGTTTGCTCCGGGAGATCTGGCCGGGGGGCGATGAAGAGCCACCCGCTGAAGATTCAGACAGACGGCCCCCCAATATTCTGCGGGTCTGCGCGCAAAGCATCGTCATCATGGAAAATGAGATCAATGCCCTGCGCCTGAGCCGCTACGATGCCGACGTGCTGATTCGCCCTGATCTCAATGGCTTGAATCTGCTCGACTTTCATCATGCCGATGCAATCATCGAAGCCGGGGTGCAGGCGACCCTGCCGCTGGTGGAAAAAATCCGCGCCCTGACCGGGAAAAATTGCAGGACGCAAGCCTTGTGTTAACATTTAAACGCTTAATTTGATTCACTCTTACTTGGAGGATTCGATGATCGAGCTGCTCGAAAAAACCATGCTCACCGCCATGGGCGCCGTGTCGCTGAGCCAGAAAAAGGCCGAAGAGTTGCTGCAGGAGCTCAAACAGCGCTTCAATGTCACCGAAGAGGAAGGCAAGGCTCTGGTCAACAAGCTTCAGGAAACCGCCAAGGAAAACCAGAAAAAGCTGGAAGAACTGGCGTTGCAGGAGGTCAAAAACGCCGCCGAGCGCTATGGCCTGGTGAGCAAAGAGGAATTTGAAAAACTGGCGAAGAAGGTCCACGCTTTGGAGAAAAAGCTCAAGGAGGCCGGGGAGTAACCCCCAGGATCCCGCGCCCCGATGCTGACCTTTTCACGAATCAACCGCAACATCCGGTCCATCAGGCGCTATCGTAATATCCTGGGGATTCTGATCAAGTACGGCTTCGGCCATGTGGTCGAGCAGCTCAACATCAATTACTACCTCGAACTGGGCAGGAAAATCGTCACCCTGGGCTCGGCGCCCAAGGAGATCGAACGCCTGACCCAGCCTGAGCGGCTGCGACTGGCCATGGAGGAGCTGGGTCCGACCTTTATCAAACTCGGCCAGATTCTCTCGACCCGCCCCGATGTACTCCCCCACGAATACGTGGAGGAATTCGGCAAGCTGCAGGATAAAATCCCCTCGATCCCTCTGAGTGAAGTGCTGCAACAGGTGGAGGCCGAACTCGGCGCCCCGGCCGCGGATTTCTTCGCCGAGTTCTCCAGCATCCCCCTTGCCGCGGCATCCATCGCCCAGGTCCACCGCGGCCGTCTGCTCAGCGGCGAAGAGGTGGTGATCAAGGTCCGCCGCCCCGGTATCGAAGGGACGATTGAAACCGACCTCGACATCCTGGCCGGGCTGGCCTATCTGGTGGAACGCCACATCCCCAATGCCGGAATTCTCGACCCCGAAGGGGTGGTTAAGGAATTCCGTCGAACCATCAAGCGGGAAATGGACTTTACCCGCGAAGGCCGAACGATTGATCGTTTTGCCACCAATTTCGCCAAAGACCCGACGGTTTATACCCCAAAAGTTTACTGGGAGTACACCAGCCATCGGGTTCTGACCATGGAATACGTCGACGGGGTGAAAATCTCCCAGCTCTACGACCAGCCGGATGAGGGCTACGATCCCCGGGCGGTCGCCGCCAACGGCGCCACAGCCATCCTCAAACAGGTTCTGGTGCACGGCCTGTTTCACGGCGATCCCCATCCGGGCAACCTGTTTGTGCTCTCCGACAACCGGGTCTGCTTTATCGACTTCGGCATGGTCGGCCGGCTCGATGATGACCTCAAATTCCTGCTGGTCGATCTGCTCATGGGAGTCCTGCAGCGGGATGTCGATCGCATCATCTCCCTGTTGCTCTACTCCAACGACCTCAGCGATGAAGTCGACCTCAAAGGGCTCAAGCGCGATCTCAGCGAATTTATCGACACCTACTACGAACTCGACCTCAAAGAGATCAATGCCGGCAAACTGCTCACCGAGTTTGTGGAAATCCTGACCAGTTATCGGATCCGATTCAACCCCGACCTGATGCTGCTGGCCAAGGCCCTGATCACCATCGAGGGGATCGGCCGCCAACTCGACCCCGAATTCAACATGATCGGGCACCTGCGACCGTTCATGGAAAAGGTCGTCCGCGATCGAGTGAACCCCGCGGCCTTGAGTAAAGAACTGCTCCGGGTCACCCAGTCATACGGCGCCCTGGCCAAAACCCTGCCCCGGGACATCAAGGAGTTCATCAACCGGGTCAACCGCAACAAATTCAAGATCGACCTGGAACACCGAGGCCTGGAAAAACTGATCACCGATTTGGATAAATCGAGCAATCGGATCTCCTTCAGCATGTTGATCGCCGCCCTGATTATCGGTTCGTCGCTGATCATGCAGACCAACAAAGGGCCGATGCTGTTCGGTTTCCCGATTCTGGGGTTTCTCGGCTATTCGATTGCCGGGTTTCTCGGCCTCTGGCTGGCCATCGCCATCCTGCGCTCGGGACGACTCTAATCCCCCGACCGGGCGACTACTGTGGCGCCCAAGCCACACCCTGTGGATACAGCACCCCAGCCGACCAACCACACCCCCTCAAAACAGTGTTATTTACCTATATATCTCGGCACGTTACAGACAACAAAACATTGGCAAACTCCTTGCATAATTCTTTCTCGTAGTTAACGCGCACGAGAACCTGCTTAAGGAGTACCTGTCGATGATTTACCAATGCACCGTCGCCCAACCGATCCTGATCTCCGGTATAGGCCTGCACTCGGGCCAGCGGATCAATATGAATCTGCGCCCGGCTGAAGCCGGAACCGGCGTGGTTTTTCACCGGACCGAGGGAGAGCGTACGGTTTCCATCGAAGCGGTTTCAGCCAATGTCGTCGACACCCGCCTAGCCACGGTTCTGGGGAAAAACGGTCTTACGGTTTCCACCGTGGAGCATGTCCTCTCCGCCCTGACTGCCTGCGGCATCGACAACCTGAACATCGACATCGATGGTCCCGAAGTTCCGATTCTCGATGGCAGCGCCCTGCCCTTCATCGAACTGCTGCAGAACATCGGCGTTCGCCGCCTTAGTCGCAGCCGCAAATACTTGGCGATCCGCAAACCGATTACGGTCATCGATGGCGAAAAGCGGGTTTCACTGATTCCCTCGCGCTTTTTCCGCATCACCGCAGATATCGCCTTCGACCACCCCTGCATCGCCCTGCAGCAGCGCAGCGTCAAGGTTACACCGGAGACCTTCCGTAAAGACATCGCGGCAGCTCGGACCTTCGGTTTTCTAAAAGAGGTGGAATATCTCAAGGCCAACGGCCTGGCCCGCGGCGGTTCCCTGGAAAATGCCGTGGTCATCGGCGACACCGCCGTGCTCAATCCGGAAGGTTTGCGCTTTGCCGACGAATTCGTTCGTCACAAGATACTCGATACCATCGGTGACTTCAGTTTGGTCGGCTACCCGATTCTCGGCCATATCCGCAGCTTCAAAGGTGGTCACGACATCAACCACCAGACAGTCGAGAAAATCCTCGCCTCTCCCGACTTCTGGAAACTGGTGGAGTTCACCGAAGACAACCTGATGGAAGCCTTGCAGCTGCCGACTCCCGCTTACGCTTCAGAGCTGGTTTACTCCAAAGCCTGACCCGCAATTCAAGGTACAAAAAGGCAGCCTGAAAAGGCTGCCTTTTTTTGTCTGCTGCTTGCTTTTGGTGCCGATTTTATCCTAATATTGCGTGGTTACAACTTGCGCTACTGAGGCTACCAATGAAGCTTTTCCCCACCGGCCAACACCAACCTTCCTCTCAACAGAATAAACGGCGCCGGGAATGGCTGTTGATTCTGTTGACCATCGGTCTGATTCTGCTGTTTCTCCGATTTGAAGGCCAGTTGATCGATCTGACCGCCAAGATTCCGCTATCCAACAATATTTTGGTTCTGGCGGTCATCAATATCAACATTCTGCTGATTATCCTTTTTCTATTCCTGTTGTTTCGCAACATTTTCAAACTGATCCTGGAACGGCGGCGCGACATTCCCGGAGCCAAACTTCGCAGCAAACTGGTCCTGGCCTTTGTGGCCTTGTCTCTAATTCCGACCATGTTGCTGTTCATCGTTTCTGCCGGCTTTATTACCAACACCATTGAAAACTGGTTCAACGAGGAGATCGAAGCCTCACTGCAGGAATCTCTGGCCGTCGCCGACACCTACTACAAGAACTCGGCGGCCAACGCCCTTTTTTACGCCGAAAACTTGGCCAAAATCATCAAAGACGACAAGCTTCTCAACGAATCCCGGCTGCCGCTGTTAAAGGAGGTCATCCAACAAAAGCAGCAGGAATATAACCTTGGCATCGTCGAGGTCATCTCATCCACCTACGAGGAGTTGGTTCGCGCTTCCAATCCGCAACTCCCAACCTCCGATTTCACCAACCCGGATTCCGACACCATCCACGAGGCCCTCCAGGGCAATCGCTTCACCCTCATTACACCCATCGGCAAGGCCGACCTGATCCGCGGCATCGTCCCGATTTACTCCAACTGGAATCCAGACGATGTGGTCGGGGTGGTGGTGGTCAACTACTACGTTCCATATTCCCTGGTCAGCAAGATGAAGGAAATTTCCAGTTCCTTCGAACAGTACAAAAGCACCAAACTGCTCAAGGGCAAGATCCAGAAGGGTTATATCATCGTCCTGCTGCTGATCGCTCTGGTGATCATCTTCCTGGCCACCTGGTTTGGTTTTCACCTGGCGCGGGGGATTACTGTACCGATTCAGGAACTGGCCACGGCCACCAAGCGGATTGCCGAAGGCGATCTAGAAGTCGAAATCACCGCCACCAGCGACGATGAGATCGGCACCCTGGTTGAGGCCTTCAACAAAATGGCGGCGGACCTGCGCACCAACCAGAGCCATATACGCCAAGCCAACCAGGAACTGGAACTCTCCAATTTTGAACTCGAACAACGTCGCCGCTACATGGAGATCGTGCTCAAAAACGTGACTGCAGGGGTGGTCTCCGTCGACCAGTTCGGCAATTTGACAACGATCAACAAATCGGCCGAGAAGCTGTTGAAAATAAAAACCAGTCGAGTCCTGGGGGGCAATTTCCGCGACGTCCTCGGCCCAGAACACCTGCCATTGATCAAGGATTTCCTGAAAGAACTGGTTGATTCAGGAAAAGATTCCATCCGCCGCCAGATCAGCGTTAATATTCTGGACAACAAACTGACCCTGCTGGTCAACATCACCACCTTGCGCGATGAGAATGGCGAGTTCATGGGGACCGTGGTGGTTTTCGACGACTTGACCAACCTGCTCAAGGCCCAGCGGATGGCGGCCTGGCGGGAGGTCGCCAGGCGCATCGCTCACGAAATCAAAAACCCCCTGACCCCGATTCAGCTGTCGGCACAACGCCTGCGCCGCCGCTACCTTGACCGCTTCACGGAAGATGATGGAGTGTTCGACGAATGCACCCGGATGATTATCAAGCAAGTGGACGAGTTGAAAAATCTGGTCAACGAATTTTCCAGCTTCGCCCGCATGCCGACCAGCAACCCGACCCCGAACCTGCTTAACGAAGTGGTGGCCGAGGCCTTGGTCCTCTACCAGGAAGGGCACAAGGATATCCATTTTGCTTTAAAAACCGACCCGCAGGTGCCGCAGTTCAATCTCGACCGCGATCAAATCAAGCGGGCGGTGATCAATCTTCTCGACAACGCCGTCGACGCCATGGCCGGCAGCGGAGATATCGAGCTGGAAACAGCCTTCAACCCGGCCTTGCAAATGGCCACCCTGACAATTGCCGATTCGGGTTGTGGAATTCCGGCCGAGGATAAGCCGCGGCTGTTCGAGCCATATTTTTCGACCAAAAAGTCGGGCACCGGTTTGGGGCTGGCCATCGTCTCCACCATCATCTCCGATCACAACGGCTATATACGGGTCAAAGACAATTACCCCAAAGGGACCCGTTTTATAGTAGAGTTGCCGATCAACGGCAATGCCAACAGCGCCACCGCCTGACTTCATAAAGGTAGACTGATTGATGAAACATGTCTTGATTGTCGATGATGAAGAAAGTATCCGCTCAAGCCTTGACGGCATCCTGCAGGATGAAGGCTACCGCACCAGCGTCGCCGCAAGTGGTGAGGATGCACTTGGCCTGCTAAGGGAAGAATTACCCGACCTGATCCTGCTCGACATCTGGATGCCCGGTCTGGACGGTTTGGAGACCTTGCGCCGCGCCCGGGATTTTGCACCGGAGCAGGTTGTGATCATGATGAGCGGACACGGCACCATTGAGACCGCGGTCAAAGCCACCAAGCTCGGCGCCTTCGATTTCATCGAAAAACCTCTCTCTTTGGAAAAACTGCTCGTATCCATCCAGAACGCCTTGAAGATAGGCCAATTGGTGGAAGAAAACCGCTCCTTGAAAGCCAAAATTGCCAAAGAGTACGACATGGTCGGTAACAGCACTGAGATCAGTCTGCTCAAAGAACAAATTGCCATCGCAGCACCAACCTCGGGCTGGGTGTTGATTACAGGGGAGAATGGGACCGGGAAGGAGTTGGTCGCCCGGGCGATTCACAGCCAGTCCCGGCGGCGGGAAAAGCCCTTTGTCGAAGTCAACTGTGCAGCCATCCCGGAAGAGTTGATCGAATCGGAACTGTTCGGCCACGAACGGGGCGCCTTCACCGGCGCCACCACCCAACGCAAAGGCAAGTTCGATCTCGCCCACGAAGGCACTTTGTTTCTGGACGAAATCGGCGATATGAGCCTGAAGACCCAGGCCAAGGTGTTGCGGATTCTTCAGGAGCGCAAATTCGAGCGCGTAGGTGGGAGCAAAACCATCGAAGTCGATGTCCGTGTGATCGCTGCCACCAACAAGGATCTGGAGGAAGAAATCCGCCATGGCAGCTTTCGCGAAGACCTCTACTACCGCCTCAACGTCCTACCGTTTCATGTCCCGCCCCTGCGCGAACGCCGGGATGATATCACCCGGCTCGTTAATCATTTCCTCGAGTATTTCTGCAGCAAAGAAGGCCGGGAGATCAAAACTATTACTCCGGCCGCGCTTGCGACCCTGCAGGGCTATTCCTGGCCAGGCAATGTAAGGGAGCTGAAAAACATCGTCGAGCGACTGGTGATTATGACTCCGGATACCATCATCCAGGAAACCCATTTGCCTCCGTCAATGCGTTCGAAAAAAGCCCAACCAAACGAACCTCGTGGGGCAAGCCTTGCTGGCGTTGATGCTTCGAATTTCAAAGAAGCGAAAGAGGAATTCGAAAAGGAATTCATCCTGCAGAAGCTAGAAGAGAATGACTGGAACATTTCCCGCACCGCCGAAGCCATCGACATCGAACGCTCCAATCTCCATAGAAAAATAAAAAGTTTCGGCATCGAACTAAGAAAATAATTTTCCAACAACAAAAGCCACCCTCTTAAAGGAGGGTGGCTTTTATAATACAAACGACGACATGTTCCGAGATTTTTAGACAAATAAAAAAGCCCCACCTCTTACGAGGTGGGGCTTCACAATAAATTTCGGCGGCGACCTACTTTCCCACATAGCAACCCATGCAGTATCATCGGCGCAGTAGGGCTTAACTTCTGTGTTCGGGATGGGAACAGG
>Ga0209231_1000084_pt1 | contig 66089 bp, 49 predicted proteins | sample Deesub45470m_DNA_FD_188086 | JGI IMG/M metagenome (GOLD analysis project Ga0209231, IMG submission 188086) | Deep subsurface microbial communities from North Pacific Ocean - 450_OLKR46/470m Metagenome (SPAdes) (version 2) | ecosystem: Environmental > Terrestrial > Deep subsurface > Unclassified ...
ACAGGAAATTGAACGACGTCTTGACGATGTAATATTCCCAGCCCTTGACGGCCGCACCGTTATTGTAATAATCGGTCATCAAGGCGGTGCCGTTAATCCGGTGCCACTCGGCCTTGATCAGCCAATTGTCGGTAATATCAAGCCGCGCCGCCACACCGATGTCCTTGCGATAGAAGCTGTAGGTCGGCATCGTGCCACCAACGGCGGCCGACTGGGCATTGCCGCGCTTGTCGTCCTTGTCGGTGTAGTAGACATCATAAAGACCTGAAAAAGAGAGGTTCTCCTGTCCCGGCACCGGCACGGTCAGCAGGCCGTACATGCCGGCCGAGACACCGCTCGGGCCAAACGGTGCGACCTGCACATTATTGATCCAGACCGGTTGTTTGTACTGGATATATTCGGAGGCGAGGGTAAACCAGGGGGTGGCATATTCGAGCGACCCGACATACATCTGGCGTAGTTTGACCCGCATGTTACCGTTGTCGGCAGGTACCGCCGCCACCAGCGGAAAATCGGCCTTCCCTTCGAACACCGAGCCACCAAGGCGCAGACCATCAATAAAGGTGTTGTACTTGAGGGAGGCACCGTAGACGTACTCGTTGTCGGCGGAGATGCCGGACCACCCCCCTGCCGGTCCCATCCCGGTCGAGTTGGCCATGCCGAGGAAAGCATCGAGTGTGGGGGAATCGTCGGGAAAATTGATCTGGCCGTAATGGGCAGCGTAATCGGCATCACCGAGAGCACCCAGAGAAATGTTGCCATAGATCTGCCCCCCTTGCGAGGCAACAAGCAGGTTGCGCCGGGTCTCGTCATAAACACTCTGCGGCAAAAACGCCATTTGGCGCAGGAAATCGGAATCGCGCCCTTCGTTGTAAAGCCCGATCGGCATCTTCACCTTGCCGGCGCGAATACCGAAGCTATCGCAAACCCGGTAATCACCAAACGCCCAGTCGAGCCGGACATCGTTATTCCCCTCCTCGCCGAGATCGCGCGAGAGCAGTTGCAAACCGATACGCAACTTATCGTTGATTGGCATATTAAAGGTCAGTCCGGCATCGGTCATCTGAAAGGTGCCATCGACAGAATCGACTGCCAGCCAGTTGTTATTCTGACTCTTCATGTACCCCTGACTGATAAAGCCGTTGACCTGCAGTTTTTCCAGATTAAAGGCCATGGCCACCCCTGGCAACGAAAGAGCCAGCAGCAGCACACTCCCCGGAACAATCCGTCTCATAACAACCTCCCTTTTTGGTCGAGTCGGGAACCCATTAAATATGCAGAACCCTATATAACGATATGTAAATTACCATATATGGTAGCTGGGATTAAAAACGTTTAGACAATAACGCCCAGACGAAAACGAATGCAAGCGCATTTTTTTTTACAGAAAACCATTTTAAATGCTAACGATGCAAAAACACATTATTTTGAGGGAAAATAAAATTCGCATTCTACGATTAAAATCTGGGGTTGATTCGGCTGGCTGCAAAAAACTGTTGAGCGCGAGATAAAAAGTGACATCAACAACAGATCGCAAAAGCGGAGTTTTACATCCAAACTGACTGAACCTGTTCCCTTACCGGCTTCGACTGTGCTAATCTTTTCGCCTGACTGTACATCGTTAATACCCTGGAGGGAACCCTGCCGATGCGCCACCGGATACTCCTGATCTGCCTGTTTGCCGCCATCTCCCTGTCAACCCTGCCTCCGGCACAGGCCGCAGAGCCAGCCCCTCTGACCCAGCGTGATCTGATGATTGCTCTGGTCAACGGTCTGGGCTGGTCTTTCGGACTACCGGATGCGCCAACGGATGCCGATTACCTGAAAATTCTCGCCGGACAGCGTCACCTGCGACTGGAAGTTGAACGGCTGGTCGATAACGACTCGCCATTAATCACCAAAGAGATTTTCAGCTTTGGCAATTTCAGCGGCGAAGGCTGGTTGCAGGGCCCGCGCGAAACGGTTCAAACAACCCTCCCCTTTCTTCTCCCCCTCTCCGGCACCTATCAGGTCCACGCCCGGTTGATGGCCGCTGGTTTCAACTTTGGCTTTGGTGATAGCAGACTTCCCGCCGATGGTGGCAACCGCCTGACCGATACCGATCTTGGCTCGGTGACCCTAAGCGCCGGACCGCAGCAGATCATGATAGAATTCCCGGCGCGCGGCGGCCTCGACTTTATCGAGCTCGATGCCCTGCCGGTCCCGCCGGTTGCCCCACCGGGGGGGTGGGTTCTGGACAAAAAATTAACAACGACCGATCTCGCCAGTACGGCATTGCAAGCCCTGACCTTACTCGACCAACTGCCAACGCAGGGCAAGCCGACCCTCATTGAAGCAGAATCTCTACCACTGCCGACAACAATTCTGGTGCAAAAAAGCCGCCACCACGGTGCCCCGAGTGGCGGCGCCTGGATCCGGGCCGGAGCGAATGCAATCACCCTGCAGGCAAAAGTAAAAGTACCAACAGCCGGTATCTACACTCTCGGGCTCAGGATCAGAGGTCGGGGGGAGTTGACCGGTCGGGTCAATAACACGACCTCTTTTCAAGTTAAGCCCGGTCCGGCCCTGAATGATTTCAGCGTCGGCGCTTTCGCCTTGACCGCAGGCGAGAACCAGCTGACCTTCTTCATCCCCCCGTTTGCCGGGCTTGATGTCATCAAACTGGTTCGTCTCGATGCCTCACCTGCCGCGCTCACCCGCCTCGCCGGGCTGCAGAACAAGCTCCCGCCGAGCCGAGCCGACCTTAACGCTGTCATTCAGCTGCTGGCGGCGTTCGGGACCCGCCGCTAAAAGATCATGCTGCTTCTGCGCCTTCTCGCCGGTTATGCCGCCGGACTGTTGGTTTCAGCCTACTTCCCCCACATCGGATTACCCCTTCTGGTGGCGGGGTTCGCAACGACCGGCCTCGCCTTCTTTGTTCTGCCGATTGATCGTGCCAAACCGATTTTTTTGCTGGCTGCACTGTTTTTCGCCGGGGCCCTCCAATACCAATTCCAGACGACACCACCAGAGAACGACCAACATATCTGCCGATCGGCAGACAGCGGGAACCTGCTGCTGGAAGGGACGGTCATCCAACACCAAACGCGCCCGAACCATGGCGCTGTTTTGTTGATTGAAACCTGCGCGGCTGGTCGGCATGCCCCCTTGGCTCCCACTTACGGTCGGGTTCAGGTGACGGTTGAAACAGACAGTACACCGCTGCGCCCCGGAGATCAGGTTCGCCTGCAAACTGTCTTGCGTCGACCACAACGATTTGAAACTCCGGGCGAATTCGACACGCCGCGGCATCTTGCCTGGCGCAATATTTTCGTGACCGGTTTTATCCGTGACAGCCGCGACATCGTCCGTTTCACCGCCATTGCCGATGCGCCCTTCAGCCTGACTCTGCAGCGCTTTCGGCAACAGGTGGGTGCGCACATAGATGCCCATATCGATCGTCAAACTGCGCCGCTTTTAAGAGCTCTGGCAACCGGCGAACGCGGCAGTATCGAACCGGACCAGCGCGCACTGCTCGCGCGCGGCGGCATTGCACACCTTTTCGCCATCTCCGGACTGCATCTGGGTCTGGTCGCCGGTCTGCTCTATTTTCTTAGTCTCACTCTGTATCGATACAGTCCACATCTGCTGCAGTTCAGTCCGCCGAAAAGACTTTTACCGCTATTGCTGCTGCCAGTGCTTGCCGCCTACCTGGTCTTTACCGGCAGTGCTCTCTCAACCTGGCGTGCGCTTTTATTGTTATCTCTGCTCGCCCTCGCTGGCCTCACTCGCCGTCGAACGACCGGCCCGGGCCTTCTTGTGGCCGCCGCCGGATTGGTGCTTTTTTTCGACCCGCTGGCACTGTTTGAAGCTTCTTTTCAACTCTCCTTCGCCGGTGCCGCCGGGATTGTTGCGGTCTGGCCCCGCTGGCTTCAGCTAAGCCGTCGCCTGCCGCGATTGGCGACACCGCCCCTGTCGATTGCCGTGGCCAGCGCAGCCGCAACCTTGGCCACCCTCCCTTTTGTCCTGTTCCATTTTCATCTTCTGGCGCCGGCGGGGCTCTTGCTTAATCTTGTTGCCGTACCAGTGGTCTCACTGATCGCCGTACCGGCGACTTTGGCCGGGACGGTGATTCTCCCCTGGCTGCCGCAAACCGCAACCTTTTTTCTGACCATTGCCGGATTTTGCCTCGACCGGTTACTGGCGCTGACAACCATCACCCTGGCGCTGCCCGGGCTCGGCGGTACCCTGCAGTTCTTATCTCCGGTTGCTTTGCTGATCATCGGCCTGTTGAGCTGGGTGCTGCTTTTTTCGGCCTGGTCGTGGCCAAGACGAGCCGCAACAATTCTGGCCGGCACCCTGCTGCTGACCGGATTTCATTTTGCGCCCCCCTGGCCAGATCGACTGAGAGTGGCCGCATTAAGTGTCGGACAGGGGGACGCCACCCTGCTGCAGACCGCTGGCGGTAAAAGCTACCTGATTGACGGTGGCGGACTTTACAATGCAAATTTTGACACTGGCGAACGACTTGTCGCACCGGCCCTTGGCCGCCTCGGCATCCGTCATCTTGATGCGATCCTGTTAACCCATCCCCACCCTGACCACACCAACGGGCTTGTCTACATCCTGCAACATTTCCCGACCAAGGAGTTCTGGAGCCCCCTCCCCGCCAGCGCGCTCCCCGCACCGTTGCAAAGCGTTCTGGCGCAGCGACAGATTCCGATCCGCATCTTCCCCGCCGGCTGGAGTCAGCCCGACCCTTTCAACCCGGAAATTGCCCTGTTTGTCGCCCAGAATCAATCTTCCGCCAATAATGCATCCCTTGTCACCTACGCCCGCAACGGTAACGATGGGGTGCTCCTGACTGGCGACCTGGAGCAGGACGGGATAAACGCCCTCTGTCTGGCGCTACCACCAGGGCCGGTGACCCTGATAAAAATCCCCCACCATGGGAGTCGCAAATCGCTTCCCGGCCCACTGTTGACCCGGCTTCGGCCACTGCAGGCCTTCGTCTCGGTTGGCAGGAACAACCGTTACGGCCAACCCCACCCTCTGGTCCTGGCCGAACTGCAGTCCGCCCGCATCCCCCTGCACCGCACCGACCTCAACGGGAGCCTGCTTTTCACCTCAAATCAGCATGGGTGGACGACGCAGACTTGGCGCTATGGCCTTTTCCGTTGACAATTTTTACAGATATTGCTCTTATATCAAGGTTTTAACCTACCCTAAAGGATGGGGGTTTCAATGGCGCAAGCGACACTTCTGGCGGTGGATGACGAACCCTTTTTCCTCCACCTCTATAAAGACACACTCAAGCAGGGCGGACTGATCATCGAGACCGCTTCATCCGGCAAGGCCGCTATAGAGCGGATCCAGCGCGGCGGGATTGATGTTGTCCTGACCGACATGGTGATGCCGGAGATTGACGGTCTGGAAGTGCTGCGCGTCGCCCGCTCGGTCAGCAATCCCCCTGACGTGATCCTGCTCACCGGTCACGCCACAACTGAAAGTGCCATCCAGGCCCTGAAAAACGGGGCTCGCGATTACATTACCAAGCCGTTCAATCCCGACGAGCTGCTGCATCTGGTTCGCACCTGTATCGAACAGCGGCGTCTGCTTAACGAAAACTCTCTGCTCAAAAGCCAGATCCAGCTTTTTCAACGCGGCCAGAATCTGGCATCGCTTATCGACCTCGAACGCCTGCTGCCGCAAACCTTGAATACCTTCCTGCAAGAGTTCGGTGGCGGCCGCGGCTTTGTCTTTCTTTGTGAGCGGGAGGATCGCCCCGACATCAAAGCCCTGGCGAGCCTGAATGATGAAGAGGCGATCGCTCTGGCGCAATCGCTGCCGATTCTCGCCGCCGACCTGACCGCCATGCGCCTGCTTGACGACAGCGAATTCACACCGCAACCCGGATGGCCCCAAAATGTCCGTCGGCTGGCACTCTTCCCTCTTTTTGCCCAGGGAGTCGTCAAGGGGATTGTAGTCGTTTGCAACCCGATGCGTTCGGCAACCTTTCCTAAAAATCCCGATCTGGACAATCTCCAGTTTCTGGCCGAGCAGTGCAGTCTCGGCTTTGAAAACGCCTGCCGTTTTTCCGGCGCCCGCGAACTGATCTACACCGACGACTTAACCGGCCTGTTCAACCATCGTTACCTGCATCTGGCCATCGAAAAAGAGATCGGGCGCTCGCAGCGTTACGGCATGAAATTTTCCCTGATCTTCATCGATCTCGACCACTTTAAAGAGATCAACGATACCCACGGTCATCTGTGCGGGAGCAAAACCCTGGCCGAAGTCGCCCAGGTGCTGCGCCACAACGTCCGTGAAGTCGACACCCTGTTCCGCTATGGTGGAGACGAATTTACAGCTCTTCTGGTTGAAACCGATGCTGCCGGAGCCGAGATTGTTGCCGAGCGCATGCGGGCCGCTGTCGCCAGCACCCCCTATCTGCAGGAAGAGGGTATTTGCGCCCGGATCACCGCCACCTTCGGCCTCTCAACCTTTCCCGACCATTCGGAAGAAAGGGCGGCACTGATCAATCTGGCCGATCAAGCCATGTTTAACGGCAAGCTCAGCCGTAATGCGGTGCGTGCGGCAGGAGCGAAAAAACGCTGATGCCGAGCGGAGTCCCCCTTCTTTGCCGCCTTGGCCTTGGCTTGGCCCTGTGCCTGCTTGTTGTGTCGCAAGTGTGGGCAAACCAGGGCGATACCCAGACAATCAGTCGCTACCGACAAGCCCTTCTGGTTGACCCAGAAAACCCGAACCTGCACTACGCTCTCGGCGTTGCCCTGTTGCAGGAAGGTCATACCTCGGACGCAATCGTAGCCCTGAGCCAGGCTTATCCGGCTTATACCGATTCGATTGAAATGCACTACAACATGGGTCTGGCGTTTTCGCGCATTAACGATCCCGACAGTGCCCTGCTCTATCTTGACCAGGCTGAAGCCCTGGGTGCCCTGACCCCACCTGCACTTTACCCGCTGATCGATGCCTTCTACAATGTCGCCCTGCTTTATCTGGAAAAGGATGCCCTCACTGAAGCAAAGAGCCTCCTTGTCAAGATCCTGGCCCTCGATCCGCAACGGATTGAAATCTACCGGATTCTTGGCGATATCGCCGCCCAAAGCGGCCATGAGGATGAAGCGATCGAACGGTTTTCCACCTATCTGAAGCATTACCCAGACGATCAATCCTCGCGGGAAAACCTTTATGCGCTGCACTTCGATCGGGCACAAAAAGCCCGGGATAAAGGGGATATCCAGACCGCTCGCCAGGAGGCGACCCTCGCTTTGACCCTGGTTCCCGACAGCCCGCCGGTTATGTATTTTCTCGGAGCTCTCGACTACCAGCGTGGGGCCCTGAATGATGCGGTCCCGCAACTGGCAAAGGCCTTTCCTGAACTCTCCGGCGAAATGCACGACAGTGCGCGCGCCATGCTCTACAACAGCGCCCGGCAGGCGTTAAGTCTGCAGACCACTGACCAGGCCCTTGCGGCCATCGCTCCGTTACTGGCAACAGGAGATCCACGCAGCAAAGATCTGCTGCTGTCTGGGGATATTCATCTGCGCCGCCGGGAGTTCCTGAAAGCGCGCAGCGACTACCGACGGGTGCTGATGCTTGAACCGGGCCACCCCCAGGCCAACATCAACCTGACCACGGCCGAAAACGGCGCTGTCGATCTCTTATTTGAACATGGCATGACGCAATTTAAAAATACAGAGTTCACTGACGCGCTTGCCACCTTCACCGCGATTCTGGCGATTCGCCCCCAAGATCCACGGGCCCTCACTTTTCAGCAGAAAACAGAGGAAAAAGTTGCTGCGCTGGCCACAGAAGCCTTTGATATCGGTGCCAAGGCATTGGCTCACAACGATCTTACCGGAGCGATGGACGCCGTTCGCAGAGGACTTGATCTGGCACCAGACTCTGAGCACGGAATAGCCCTGCAACAACAGATTCTTGGCCAACTTGGAGATCGACTGGCAACACTGCTGGCAAGCGGGAACGACCTGCTGAAGCAGGACGACTTCGACGCCGCTGAGTCAAAATTCAAGCAGGTTCAGGCACTCGATCCACAAAACAGCGCCGCACGAGATGGACAAGAACTCACCGCAAAACGCCGCCTGCTGGCTGCCGACGCCGCTATTGAGGCCGGCAATCAGGCTCTGGACGATGGCCGACTCACCGACGCCCGCCTCGACTTTCAACGCGCCACCGCGCTGATCCCCGATCTGGCCGCAGCGCAAACCGGTTTGCTGCGGATAAACGATCTGGTCACCAGCATGGTTGCACAAGAGATCCAGTGGGGACGTGCTGCCCGTGCGTCGGGACAGCTTGATCAGGCCCGCTCTCACTTTCAGAAAGCCCTCAATCTGCAGGATTCGCCTGAAGCAAAGCGCGAACTGGCGGCGATCGATCGGGACCGCAGCGCCGAGATTCTATCGTTGCTTCAGGGTGCCCGGTCGGCCCGGGAGAAAGCCGACTACAAAACCGCCCGGAGCCTTTATCAACGGGCAGTGGCCGATGGAGGTAGCCCCGGCATCCGGCAGGAACGTGCCGAGATGGAGGCAAAGATTCAACAGTTGATCGATCGCTTACTCAAGAAGGCAGCAGCCAAAACCGCCGCCGACGCTCCGCAAGAGGCAATCCTGATCTATCGCAACATCCTCGAACTGACACCGGACAACCCGGACGCCATAAACGGAGTGCAATCGAATCGAAAACTGATCAAGACCGCCATTGACCAGCATTTGCTTGCAGGGGAGCAAGCTTTCGCATCAGGAGATCTGGAGGCTGCGACTGCCGCCTACAATCAAGCCCTTTTTCTTGACCCTTATCAAAGTGCCGCTGTTGCAGCGATGGAGCAGATTTCTACCTTGCGGCAAAATGATGCCCGCCCAGGGGACGAACAGCGCCTGTACCTGCTCGGCATTGAACTCTACACCCGTGGCCGCTATACAGAAGCGATCAAGAGTTGGGAACAGGTGTTGCGCATTGCACCCCGGCACGAAAAAGCACAGATGAATATCGATAAAGCCATACGCAAGCTGCAAAGCATCAAGGAGTTTCGAGGTGGGTAGCCAGATCAGTTTTTTCTCCAGTCTGCGCTTTAAAGTCGCCCTCACACTTGCCCTGTTCGGGATGATGCTGATCCTCGCCGTGATGGTTTTTCTCGAGCACAGTTTCAGCCAGGCCCTGGTGCGTGAAAGTATCGAAAAAGGATTGGGCATCGCCCGTGGCGTCGCTTTTAATGTCGAGGACCCTCTCCTGACCGGAGACGATCTTTACCTTTTTTCCGCCATCAAAAACGCTCAGCGCTCCCCCGGGATCCGCTATGCGCAGATTGTCGACACCAGTCAGCATATCCGCGCCGCCGATGCGGTCGAACGGGTTGGCGCTTTGTTCAAACTCCCAGCCGATGCAGCTCTGGTCGAACATCAGACTGGCTACCAAGTCCGGCGCTTTGCCTTGCGCGGCGAAATCCTGCTCGATCTCGAGGTGCCGATTTTGACCGTAGCCGATGAACCGGTGCGCCTTGGCACCATCCATCTTGGCCTGTCTGAAACGCTGATTGCGCAAGAAATTGCTGCCATGCGCAACCGGTTAACCTTACTTTCTATCAGCGTTCTGCTGCTCGGCGTGTTGTGTGCCTACGTTCTGGCCGGAATCAGTGTCCGGCCATTCAATATTCTGGTCGCCGGAGTTAATGCCATCGGCGCCGGCAACCTTGACCAGCACATCGAACTGCAGCGACGTGATGAATTTGGTGTTCTCGCCTCTGCCTTTAACAAAATGGCAACCAGCCTGCGCGAGCAGGCGTTCATCAAACGCACTTTCGAACGCTACCTGAGCAAAGAGCTGGCCCAGCAGTTGCTCGAACGCCGCAACGAGATCAAACTCGGTGGCGACGAAGTCACCGTGACGATCCTGTTTGCCGATATCCGGCGCTTCACCAGCCTGGCTGAAGAGCTCCCGCCGGTCCAGGTTGTCGAGCTCCTCAACGCTTATTTCTCGCGGATGATCCGGCTGATCACCGAGCACGGCGGCATGGTCGACAAAATGATGGGGGATTCGATTATGGCACTGTTCGGCGTCCCCTTCCCCTCCCCGACCGATGCCGCCCGTGCGGTTCGCTGCGCAATCGCCATGCAGGAAGAAGTGGCCCGATTCAACGAGGAACGTGCCGGGCAGCAACTACCACCAGTGGAGATGGGAATCGGCATCAATACCGGCTCAGTGATTGCCGGCAATATCGGTTCGGCCGACCGGATGGAATACACCGTGATCGGCGACAATGTTAATGTCGCAGCACGGCTGCAAGGGGTTGCCCTTCCCGGACAGGTGCTCATCTCCGGAGCAACCTGCGAGATGGTCCACGACATCGTCTCCGCCACCCGGTCGGAGCCGATCGTCCTGAAAGGGAAGACCAAACACGTCGATGTCTACCGCATTGACAGCCTGTCGCAAATCTGACAAGCTGCGCCCCTTTGCCGCCGGCCAGATAATCTGTTGACGCGGCAGGCCGTAATTTTATACACAAACAAGGATACGACCCGTGACTATTACTGGCATTAAAGGGATGAATGATATTCTGCCGAGCGATGTCGCCAGCTGGCAGTTCGTCGAGGGGACGGCACGGCGCATCTTCCACACCTTCGGCTTTCAGGAAATCCGGGTACCGGTGGTGGAGAAGACTGAACTGTTCTGCCGCTCCATCGGCGAGACCACCGACATCGTCGAAAAAGAGATGTACACCTTTAGCGACCGCAGCGACAACTCCCTGACCCTGCGTCCGGAGGGGACAGCGCCGGTCATGCGCGCGCTGATTGAGCACAAACTCTATAATCTCGATCCGGTCCAGAAGCTCTATTACACCGGCCCGATGTTCCGTTACGAGCGGCCGCAAAAAGGACGTTATCGCCAGTTTCATCAGATGGGGGCCGAGGTGGTCGGTATTGATGACCCGTCGGTCGATGCCCAACTGCTGGCCATGCTCCACCTGTTTTTCAGCGAGATCGGTCTGGCCGACGTCGCCCTGCAGCTCAACTCCCTCGGTTGCCCGGAGTGCCGTCCAGCCTACCGGTCAGCACTGATTGCCTTTCTCGAGCAGCGCCTCGACACCCTCTGCGACGACTGTCGACGCCGCTACACAACGAACCCCCTGCGCGTTCTCGACTGCAAGGCGGCCGGCTGTCGTGAGGCGACCGCTCACGCACCGGTGATGCCGGAACATTTGTGCGCTGCCTGCGACACTCATTTTCAGCAAGTGCAGAGTCATCTGGCCGCCGTTGAGGTGCCGTTCATCCTCAACCCGCGCATGGTGCGGGGACTCGACTATTACACCCGCACCACCTTCGAGATGACCACTGACCGACTTGGTGCCCAGAGCGCTGTCGCCGCCGGCGGCCGCTACGACGGCCTGATTCAAGAGCTCGGTGGACCGGATCTGCCGGGAATCGGTTTTGCCATGGGGTTGGAACGGGTGGTCTTGCTCCTCGCCGACCGGGCACTGACCAACGCCACTCCGGACCTGTTCATCGCCGCCCTCGGCGAGTCTGCGCGCAATCAGGCCTTTATCCTGCTGACCAGGCTCCAGCGCATGGGGATCCATTGTGAAATGGATTATGCCGGCAAGAGTCTCAAATCCCAGTTCCGCCGCGCCGATAAACTGGCGGCGCGCCATGTCCTGATCCTCGGTGAGGACGAGCTTGCCGCCGGCCGGGCACCACTACGCAGTATGGCTGACGGAAGTCAGCAGCTGGTGGAGATCGACCTGTCCGGTGCCAACCTTGCCCGCATGTTGACCGCAGTAAAAACGCACCTTGAGGGGGAGAAATAACCCCTTGACGCTGTCGACAGGAAGATTATACTGATCAGCTGTCGCGACATCCCGCGCAGTGATCAACAATGGCATTTAACCTGAATTTTAAAGGAGACGCTGTGAACGACATTCTCGGCGACTGGAAACGTTCCCACTACTGCGGCGACCTGCGCAGTGAACATATTGGCCAGGAAGTCTGCCTGATGGGCTGGGCGCATAAGCGCCGTGACCACGGCGGGCTGATCTTTATCGATCTGCGCGACCGCAGCGGTATCGCCCAGCTCGCCCTCGACCCGGACCGTGATTCGCAATCCCATGCCAAAGCGGAGAGCGTCCGCAGCGAGTTCGTTGTCGCTATTCGCGGCAAGGTTTCGCCGCGCCCCAAGGGGACCGTCAACGCAAAGATGAAAACCGGTGAGGTCGAGGTTGAAATCAGCGAACTGCGCATTCTCAACACGGCGAAAACGCCGCCTTTTATGCTCGACGAATTCACCGATGTCGCCGAAAACCTGCGGCTGAAATACCGCTACCTCGACCTGCGCCGCGACTCGATCCAGCAGAACCTGATCATGCGCCACAAAGTTGCGCAAACCGTCCGCCAGTATCTGGCCGGCAATGGATTTCTGGAAATCGAGACCCCGGTTCTGACCAAAAGCACTCCGGAGGGCGCCCGTGACTATCTGGTGCCGAGCCGGGTCAATCCGGGCAATTTCTACGCCCTGCCGCAATCACCGCAGCTGTTCAAGCAGCTGTTGATGGTCTCCGGTTACGACCGCTATTTCCAGATTGTCAAATGCTTCCGCGACGAGGATCTTCGCGCCGACCGGCAGCCGGAGTTCACCCAGATCGATTGTGAACTGAGCTTTATCGACCGCGACGACGTTATCCGCATTATGGAAGGGTTGATCGCCACCATCTTCCAAAGCGCCATCGACGTCGAGGTTGCCCTGCCGATGCAGCGCATCACCTACGCCGAGGCTTTGCATCGTTTCGGTGTCGACAATCCCGATCTGCGTTTCGGCCTCGAGCTGGTCGATTTGACGAACACAGTGAAAAACTGTGGTTTCAAAGTCTTCGCCGATGCCGCGGCCAAAGGTGGCCTGGTCAAGGCAATCAACGCCAAAGGCTGCTCCGGCTTTTCTCGCAAGGATCTCGATGAGTTGACCGCCTTTGCCGCTATTTACGGTGCCAAGGGACTCGCCTGGGTCAAGGTCAACGAAGACGGCTGGCAGTCGCCGATTGCCAAATTCTTCAGCGCCGACGAACTTTCTGCCATGGGCACGGCCCTCAATGCAGAGGTTGGCGACCTGCTGCTGTTTGTCGCCGACAGCGCCAAAATCGCCAATGAATCCTTGGGGCGACTGCGCAACAATCTGGGGACACGCCTCGGCCTGACCAATCCGAAGACCTACCGCTTTGTCTGGGTGACCGACTTTCCCCTGCTGGAGTGGGATGAAGAAGCCAAACGCCACGCCGCCGTTCATCACCCCTTCACCGCCCCCATGGATGAAGATATTGCCCTGCTGGCCACCGATCCGGGAAAAGTCCGCGCCAAGGCTTATGACCTGGTCCTGAACGGGTCAGAGATCGGCGGCGGCAGTATCCGTATCCATGACCAGAGCGTGCAGAGCCAGATGTTCAGTCTGCTCGGCATCAGCCTTGAAGAAGCCCGGCAGAAGTTCGGCTTTTTACTCGACGCCCTTGAGTTCGGAGCCCCACCGCACGGCGGCATCGCCTTTGGTCTTGACCGGGTGATGATGATCCTGACCGGCGCCGAATCGATTCGCGATGTCATCGCCTTCCCGAAAACCCAGAAGGCATCCTGCCTGATGTCGGAAGCCCCGGGTGAAGTTGATGAGAAGCAACTGCGCGAACTTGGCATCCGCCTGGCGCGCAAACCGGGCAGCGACAAAGGTTAGTCAAAAAGGGACTCTTTTTTCATGCAATTTTTTTACGCAATACTGTTTGTGCTTGTCCTGCTCGCGGGCTGTGCTGTTCCACCTCCACCGGTGGAACTTGATGCCGCACGGGAAGCCCTGCAGGCAGCTGACCGTGCCGGGGCACCGAGGATGGCAATCGAAGAGTATGCACAGGCACAACAGACACTCACTGCCGGAGAGTTGCTGGTTGATAAAGGTGAGGTCGAAAAGGCGCAAGAGACCTTGTCGGAGGCCATAGACCTGGCTCACGATGCGGAAGTTACCGCCTGTAACCGCTCACTCAATCTGGCCCAGAAACGTATCCGGCAACTCGAAGGGCAGCAGGAGGTCATTCTCAAAGCCTGGCGCGCTGCAGTTGGCAATGAAACAACGACACTTGACCTGTCTGGCGATCAGGAGGTAGCAACACCATCCCCCCTGACCACCTACACCATCTCCGATGGCGAAAACCTGTTCGGCATTGCGGCAAGGCGCAAGGTTTATGGTGACGCATTGCTCTGGCCGCTCATCTACAAGGCCAACCGGGATCAGATCAAAAATCCGCAACAAATCTACCCGGGACAAGTCCTGACCATCCCCCGCAACGTGACGGACGAAGAGAAAGAGCAAGCCCGGATCACGGCCCGTGAATCGACCATTTTCGCCACGCCGGCTACCGCACCAAAATCGCCCTGAAACGTCTCGAAAAGCGTTGCCGGTCGACACTTTATCCAGCTCAAACCTGATCCGGATCGCCTAAAACGCGGTTCGGATTTTTTCTTGACAGATTCTAACTTTATGTATACTGTATACACGTTTTTGCTAGACCTTCTATACAAGGAAAAGCGCTTTGCCTTTCCACTAAATCCTCCGGAAAAACCGGCATAATCACCAAGGAGAGAACATGTCAAAAGAAGCAACGATCATTTGGACCGAAATCGACGAAGCCCCGGCGCTGGCGACCTACTCCCTGCTGCCGATCGTTCAGGGATTCACCAAAGGAACCGGAGTTGCCGTTGAAACCCGCGACATCTCCCTCGCCGGCCGCATTATCGCAAACTTCCCCGAGGTCTTGACCGAAAGCCAACGCATCCCCGACTTTCTGACTCAACTTGGTGAATTGACCCTTAAGCTCGAAGCCAACATCATCAAGCTGCCGAACATCAGCGCTTCGGTCCCCCAGCTTGCAGAAGCGATCGCGGAGCTGCAGTCCCAGGGATACAAGCTGCCGAACTACCCGGAAAACCCGAAAAACGACGCCGAAAAAGAGATCCAGGCCCGCTACGCCAAGGTGCTCGGCTCCGCGGTTAACCCGGTGCTGCGCGAAGGCAACTCTGACCGTCGCGCCCCGCTGTCGGTCAAAAACTTCTCCAAAAAGAACCCGCACAAACTTGGCGCCTGGACTCCGGACTCCAAAGCACACGTTGCCCACATGACTGGTGGCGATTTCTACGGTAACGAGAAGTCGGTCCTCATGGAGAACGGTGGCGACTTCAAGATTGAGCTGGTCGGCAAGGATGGCAAAACCGTCCTGCTCAAAGACAAGTTGACTGCGACCAAAGGTGAAATCCTTGATGGCACCTTCATGAGCGCCAAGGCTCTGCGCAAATTCTTTGCCGAGCAGATTGAAGACGCCAAGAAGAGTGGGCTGCTCCTCTCCTTGCACCTGAAGGCGACCATGATGAAGGTTTCCGACCCGATCATGTTCGGCCACGCCGTGTCGGTCTTCTACAAGGATGTCTTCGACAAGCATGCCGCCACCCTCAAAGAGCTCAGCTTCAACCCGAATATGGGTCTTGGCGACCTTTATGCGAAAATGAAAGTTCTGCCGGCGGCCAAGCAGGCCGAGATTGAAGCCGACATCAAAGCGGTTTACACCAAGCGCCCGGCGCTGGCCATGGTCGATTCCGACAAAGGGATCACCAACCTGCATGTGCCGAACGATATTATCGTCGACGCCTCCATGCCGGTTGTGGTCCGCGACTCCGGCAAAATGTGGAATGCCGAGGGGAAACTGCAGGACACCAAGGCGATGATTCCGGATCGCTGCTATGCAACCTTCTATCAGGAGATCATCCGCGACTGTCAGCAGCACGGCGCCCTTAATCCGGCGACCATGGGCAGCGTCCCCAACGTCGGCCTGATGGCGCAGAAAGCCGAAGAATACGGCTCGCACCCGACCACCTTTGAAATTCCGGCCGATGGCACGGTCCGCGTGGTCGGCGCCGATGGCAAAGAACTGATGACGCACAACGTTGAAGCCGGCGATATCTGGCGTATGTCCCGGGTTAAGGACATCCCGATTCAGGACTGGGTCAAACTCGCGGTTAACCGTGCCCGCGCCACCGGCGCCCCGGCGGTCTTCTGGCTCGACAAGAACCGCGCTCACGACACCCAGATTATTGCCAAAGTTGAAAAATACCTGAAGAATCACGACACCAAAGGTCTCGAGATCAAGATACTCGATCCGGTTGCGGCCATGCACTTCTCTCTGGAGCGGATCCGCAAAGGACAGGACACCATCTCGGTCACCGGCAACGTTCTGCGCGATTACCTGACTGACCTCTTCCCGATTCTGGAACTTGGCACCAGCGCCAAGATGCTCTCCGTCGTGCCGCTTCTGGCCGGTGGCGGCCTGTTTGAGACCGGCGCCGGTGGCTCGGCCCCGAAACATGTGCAGCAGTTCGAAAAAGAAGGCTACCTGCGTTGGGACTCCCTCGGCGAGTTCTCGGCCTTGTGCGCCTCCTTAGAGCACGTTGCTGCAGCGTTCAAGAACGCCAAGGCTCTGGTTCTGGGCGAAACCCTCGACCAGGCAATTGCCAAGTTTCTCGACAACAACAAATCCCCGGCGCGTAAAGTCGGTCAGATCGACAACCGCGGCAGCCACTTCTACCTCGCCCTCTACTGGGCCGAAGCCCTCGCCGCACAAGGCAAGGATAAGGAGCTGCAGACAAAGTTTGCCAAAGTCGCCAAGGATCTGGCTGCCAACGAAGCCAAGATCAATGAAGAACTGCTGGCCGCTCAGGGCAAGCCGGTCGATATGGGTGGGTACTACCATCCGAACAAAGCCAAGGTTGACAAAGCAATGCGCCCGAGCGCAACTTTGAATACTATTATCGAAAAGCTGTAATTCTGGCGGAGGGGCGGAGCATACAGGCTTCCGCCCCCCCCTTTTTCCCAACCAAGAGGAGAGAGAACATGGCAAGACCGAAAATCGCATTGATTGGTGGTGGTCAGATTGGTGGCGTTCTGGCACAGCTTTGCGCTCTGCGCGAACTGGGTGACGTGGTGATGTTCGACATCGTCGAAGGTCTGCCCCAGGGCAAGATGCTCGACATCGCCGAGGCCTCGCCGGTCGACGGCTTCGACATCAGCCTCAAAGGGACCAACGACTACAAAGACATCGCCGGTTCCGAAGTGGTTATCGTCACCGCCGGCCTGCCACGCAAACCGGGCATGAGCCGCGATGACCTGATCGAGGTCAACTCCAAGATCATGACCCAGGTTGCCGAAGGCATCCGCGACAACGCACCGAAAGCTTTTGTTATCGTCATCTCCAACCCCCTCGACGCCATGGTGACCCTGTGCCGCAAGGTCACCGGCTTCCCGTCTGAGCGCGTTATGGGCCAGGCCGGCGTTCTTGATTCGGCCCGTTTTGAGTCGTTCATCGCCTGGGAACTCGGCGTTTCGGTCAAGGACGTCACCGCCATGACCCTCGGCGGCCACGGCGACGACATGGTTCCGTTGGTTCGTTATGCCAGCGTCAAAGGCATCCCGGTCATGGAACTGCTGGAGCAGAAATACGGCAGCGCCGCCAAAGCAAAAGAAGTCATGGAAGCCATGGTCAAGCGCACCCGTGGCGCCGGCGGCGAAGTTGTTGCCCTGCTGAAAACCGGCAGCGCCTTCTACAGCCCGGCCTCATCGGCCATCGCCATGGCCGAGTCGATCCTTAAGGATCAGAAACGCGTTCTGCCGACCTGCGCCCTGCTCAACGGCGAATTCGGTGTTAAAGGCTATTATGTCGGCGTCCCCTGTGTCCTCGGCGCCAAAGGTATCGAGAAAATCCTTACCTTCAAACTTGATGCTGAAGAGCAGGAGATGATGAACAAGTCGGTCGCCGCCGTTAAAGGTCTGGTTGACAGCCTTAATCTCTAAGCAAAGCCCTGCTGCACGGACTCACCGGAAAGGGCAATGATTCACTCATTGCCCTTTCCTTCTTTTACACGAACTGATTGACACGAAACTTCTCCGCTAAATATTGGTTTAACTGAAGTTTTCAGGCTTCTTTTTACTGTTGCTGGAAACGGTGAATACGTACAAAAATCACTGGCAATGACACTGTTTGATATGTTAGGATTCCGCCGCATTCATAACCCGTTTTCGCAACGGCTATCACTAAGGAAAAGGAGAGAGACCTAAAATGAGCAGTCCGAAGGCCAAGATTGAAGTCATTGAACGGTACTGCAAAGGATGCGCAATCTGCGCGGAATTCTGCCCGACCAACGTCCTCGAAATGGACGCTTTTGTCGTTAAAGTTGCCCGCCCGGAAGCTTGCACTGCTTGCATGCAGTGTGAATTGCGCTGTCCTGACTTTGCCATTGAAGTCCACAAGCTCTAATTATCTAACAGGAGGTCGCTAACCGTGGCTAAGAAAGTTGCTCTGCTGCAGGGGAACGATGCATGCGCCCAGGGGGCCTTGTACGCCGGATGCACATTTTTCGGCGGTTACCCCATTACACCCTCTACCGAAGTTGCGGAAGTTCTGTCGAACGAACTCCCCAAAAAAGGTGGCAAATTCATCCAGATGGAAGACGAAATCGCTGCGATGGCCTCGGTCATCGGTGCGTCTTTGACCGGCGCCAAGGCGCTGACCGCGACCTCGGGTCCCGGCGTCTCCCTTAAGCAGGAACTGATCGGCTATGCCTGCATCGCCGAAGTCCCCTGCGTCATTATCAACGTCATGCGTGGTGGTCCGTCGACCGGCATGCCGACCGGCCCCGGCCAGTCTGACGTTCAGCAAGCCAAATGGGGCACCCACGGCGACCACGCAACCATCGCCCTGGTGCCGGCTTCGGTGCAGGAGATTTTCACCGAGACCGTACGCGCCTTTAATCTGGCCGAGAAGTACCGGATGCCGGTTCAGGTTCTGTATGATGAAATCGTCGGCCACATGCGCGAGCGTATTGAGTTCCCTGAGCCGGGCGAACTTGAGATCATCAACCGCACCGCACCGTCGGTTGCTCCGGACAAATACAAGCCTTATGATACCTCCTTCGGTGACGTTCCGCCGTTGGCCGGTTTCGGCTCCGGTTACCGTTTCCATGTCACCGGTCTGAACAAGGCTCAGGACGGGTTCCCGACCACCAAGGCCGAGTATGTCGACGCTGAAGAGCGCCGCCAGATCTCCAAAGTCGAAAAGGACGAAGCCCGCGCCTTTATCGAAAAGAATGAAGAGTATCTGGTCGAAGACGCCGACGTGGTGATCTTTGCCTATGGTTCCACCAGCCGCAGTGCCCGCTACGCCGTCAATGAACTGCGTAAAGAGGGGATTAAGGCCGGTCTGTTCCGTCCGATCACTCTCTGGCCGTTCCCGGAAAAACGCATCGCCGCCATTGGCAAAAAGGTCAAGGAGATCATCGTTGCCGAGCTCAATCTCGGCCAGATGAACCTTGAAGTCGAGCGCGTTGTCAAAGGAGCCTGCCCGGTCACGCATATTGGCCGCGTCGATGGCGAGCCGATCAACCCAGGTCAGATCATCGCCAAGGTCAAGGAGGTCAAGTAACCATGGCTTACGATTACGCTAAACACATCCGTCCGGGCAAATTGCCCCACATCTGGTGCCCCGGCTGCGGCCACGGCATCGTCATGAAGGGCCTGATCCGGGCGATCGAGACCTGTGGTCTGGAGAAGAACAATACCGCCATCGTCTCCGGTATCGGCTGCGCCAGCCGCCTCCCCGGTTACATGGACTATTGCACCCTGCACACCGCTCACGGCCGTGCAGCCGCGTTTGCCACCGGGGTCAAAATGTCCCGCCCGGAGATGAACGTGCTGGTCGTTGGCGGCGACGGCGACGGTACCGCTATCGGCGGCAACCACTTTATTCACGCCTGCCGTCGCAACATCGACATGACTTATGTCATTATGAACAACTTCATCTACGGCATGACCGGTGGACAGTTCTCGCCCTGCACCCCGACCGGGGCCAAGGCGTCAACCACTCCTTACGGCAATCCCGACCCGATTTTCGACATCAGCAAACTGGCAATCGGCGCCGGCGCGACCTTTGTCGCCCGTACCACCGCCTTCCATGCCACCCAGATCGACAAGCTGATTGCCGAGGGGATCAAACATAAGGGGATGGCAATTATTGAAGTGCTCGACGACTGTCCGACCACTTACGGCCGCCGTAACAAGTTCCGCAGTGTCATCGACATGATGAAGCATCTGAAAGAGATCGCTGTCCCGGTCGCTGCTGCCTCTAAAATGACTGCCGAGCAGTTGCAAGGCAAGATTTTCACCGGCATTCTGCATCAGGAAAGCAAACCGGAATACTGCGAGCAGTACGCCAAGGTTATTGCCAAGGCGCAAGGCGCCTGATCACACCCGAAAAGGAGAAGATCGATGAGTAAGAGATACGAAATTCGCTTTTCCGGCGCCGGTGGTCAGGGTCTGATCACGGCCGGGATTATCCTCGCTGAAGCAGCATGCATCAATGAGGGCAAACATGCGGTCCAGTCGCAAAGCTATGGGCCGGAAGCCCGTGGCGGCGCCTCCAAGTCGGAAGTTATCATCTCCGACAGCCCCATCGACTACCCGAAGGCCACCATTGTTGATGCCTGTCTCGCCATGACTCAGGAATCGGCAGACAAGTATGCCAACGGGATCAAACCCGGCGGCGTACTGCTGCTCGATTCCGACTTTGTCAAAAACGAGCCGAAGGGGGACTTTAAAATCTACAAGTTCCCGATTACCCGCACCGCTAAAGATGAAATCGGTCGTGAAATTGTCGCCAATGTTGTCGCCCTCGGCGCCATGATTGCACTGACCGACGCTGTCTCCCGTGATGCTGGTTTGAAAGCGGTTCTGGCCAAGGTACCGGAAGCCTTTCTCGACCTGAACAAAAAGGCCTACAACACCGGTTACGACAAAGTAAAAGACCTGCTGAAATAAGCAGAGGATTGTTATTGCATCAGACAAAAGGCCTGCGAGTAATCTCGCAGGCCTTTTGCTTTTAAGCAACATTCTACCTGACGGCAGATGCGAAATCAGGTAGTCTTAGGGCATTAAATTACCCAAGGAGTTTTTCTATGAGTTTCCCAAAGCCGTTTTACCGTTGGCGGCCACATCCCTGGCATGGTTTGAGCTCCGGCCCGCAACCACCCTCTGTCGTCCTAGCCTACATCGAATTGACCCCTTTTGACCGGGTCAAATATGAGATTGACAAAGAGACCGGCTATTTGCGCGTCGACCGTCCTCATCGCGCCAGCTCAGTCCCGCCAACCCTGTACGGTTTTATCCCGAAGACCTTCTGCGGCCGACGCGTCGCCGAAATGGCGATCGGCACCGACCGCGCCGATGGTGACCCGCTCGACATCTGCGTGATCAGTGAGCGGCCGATCAGCCAGCCGGAAGTGATTCTCAACGCCAAAGTCGTCGGCGGGCTGCGCATGATCGACCATGGTGAAGCGGATGACAAAATCATTGCCGTGCTGGCCAACGACAACCTTTATGCACACATCGAGGATATCCACGAACTGCCGGCGATCTATGTCGAGCGCCTGCGGCATTACTTCAGCACCTATAAACTGGTACCAGGACAGGACACACCGGTCGAAGTGTCGGAAGCTTATGACCGCGCCCATGCTGAACGGGTCATTCTTGCCGCGATTGCCGATTATGAAGAGACTTATGGCAACGAGTGAAGGTCAGATGGCGCTGGTCGCCATCGGCAGCATCCGCACCCCCTGGCTGAGCCTCGAGGATTGCCCACGCAACGTGACCAGCGACGGCCCTGAATGCACCCTTTGTGTTGATGCGGCCTATGTAGATGGGCTTTGTGGGTTGGAACCCGGCGGGAAAATCGTCATCCTTTACTGGCTTGACCGTGCAAACTGCGACCGCCTGCAGCGACCATCACGACGCAGCGGCGAGGTAAAAGGAATTTTTGCCCTGCGTACGCCACACCGACCAAACCCCATCGGCATGGCCAGCGTTGACATCAGAGCAATCGATGGCACCCGGGTCACAGTGCGTGGTCTCGACTGCCTGGATAACACAATTCTGCTCGACATTAAACCTCAGCACTTAGAGCTGGATTGCTGACAAGACAAAAGACAGGGAGTGAATATCCGGCGGGATATGTTATTATTCAGCGTAAATAAATTGACAGGAGCTCACTATGCACCGCCTTGATACTTTGCTTAAAAACAATCGCGATTGGGCCGATCGGGTTAAGGCAGAAAACCCCGATTTTTTCAGCCGGCTGGTCAAACAGCAGAAGCCGGAGTATCTCTGGATCGGCTGTTCTGACAGCCGCGTACCGGCGAATCAGATCGTTGATCTGTTGCCCGGAGAGCTCTTCGTTCACCGGAATGTGGCGAATCTGGTGGTGCATACCGACCTGAACTGCCTGTCGGTCATGCAATATGCGGTTGATGTCCTGCAGGTTAAACACATCATCGTCTGCGGCCACTACGGCTGTGGCGGTGTCAACTCCATGCTGCAGAAGTCAAGGCAAGGGCTCATCGACAACTGGCTCTGCCACATATCAGATGTCTACCGCAAGCATGAGCCGATTCTGACCCGACTGGAGAGCGAGGCACTTCGGGGTGACCGCCTCTGTGAACTCAACGTTCTCGAGCAGGTCACAAATATTTGCCAGACAACAATTTTGCGCGATGCCTGGCAGCGTAAGCAGGAAATTTCGGTTCATGGCTGGGTCTACGATATTCACGATGGCTACATCCGCGATCTGCGGATCAACATCGACAATCATGATGAATTTGATACGGTCTACCGGCAGGCGCTGGAACGCATTGCCGCGCGCATTGACCGCACCGTTGATACCATATCTTGATTAAAGCTCAACCGTGCTCAGCAATCAATCGCTCTGCCAAGGCAACCTCATCTCGGCTACCAATAAAGACCGGTGCACGATCATCGATTCCGACCGGTTTCAAATCAAGCACCGCCCCCCGTCCGGTTGAGGCCGCCCCACCAGCCTGTTCAACCAGATAGGCCATAGGGTTCAGTTCAAACAAAATACGCAGCTTCCCCAACGGAGCACTGGTGAGATGCGGGTAGATAAAAACACCGCCACGCTTGAGCAGAATCTGGTTGATGTCGGGGACAAAGCCGCCACTGTAGCGCAACTTGGCCGAGCTTTCCTCCAGATGCTGTACAAATTTTTCTGTCCCCGCTGAGTACTGACTCCGTGCCCCACCGGGGGCAAAAACCTTTGCTGACCCGGAAAAGGTGATGTTCTCGTGAGTCAGATCATATTCCATCAACTGGTTCATGGCGAATTCATGAACACCGTCGCCAAAGGAGAGCACCAGAGTCGTGCGCGGCCCATAAAGAATGTACATGGCCGCGACCTGGTTTCGCCCACTCAACAACACATCCTCCCCTTCATAGATGGAGACAATCGTTCCGACGGCAAGATTAACATCAACTAGAGACGATCCATCAAGGGGATCGAATGCGACGGAATAGCGTCGCGTCGAAGGGGACTGAACTGAGATAATTTCCGCCGATTCTTCAGAGACAATATTGGCGACAACACCGGAATGACTCAGGCGTTTTTGAATAATCCGATCAGCCAGGACATCAAGTGCTAACTGCTGCTCCCCGTAAAGGTTCGACGTTCCGGCAACACCGAGATCTCCGGTACGAATGGCATTAATAATATATTTTGACGCATCGGTGATCTCACAGATGACTCGCGTCAGATCCCGATCGACATTTTTTTCACGTAGATATCGCCTTAGATCGATCTGGAATTTGGTTTGTCCCCGCTCATTTGGCATCAGCCTCTCCTTTTGTCATAAGCTGTCAATGCGTCCAGTGTAGACGATTGCCGCCAAGAGGGCAAGAAATGGGCGGGCCCGGGCGACATTTAGCTTGACCTCACACCAATGAATGGTAGGGTTTTTTTGAGAAATGTGAAAGGAGGTTGTAATGACTGAACAGAACGAAAAACATGAGGGGATGCGTGGGGCTTCTGAAAAACTGCTGGAGGCAACGCGTAAAACACTGCACAGTGCGAGCTTCAAGGCGGGTCAATACAGACGCATCGTGCAGAAAAAAATTGATATTAACGCTGTGCAGAAAAAAATTGCTACGGCTCACAATGATCTTGGGAAACTGGTCGACGATTTACGGGAGGCTGGCGAAAAAAACATTCTGGGCAAACCTGAAATCAAAGAACTTTTCTCCCAGATCGACACCCTCAAGCAATCGGCAGTCACTCTTTTGGCGGATATCGAAGCAATCCGCAACGAGTCCTGTTGCGGGGAGGAGTCCGTCGACTCGACGGGCCAAGACACTCCCTGATCAAGACACCCCCGTTCTGTCATTTCATTGCAGGGGCAAAGTACTGGTGCCGGCACCGCATGGCCATCATCTTCAGGGCAGCGGATCGGTCTCTTCACGCACCACCAGGATATATCCGTAATCAGCCCCTTCTGCTGTCGTCAACGGTGACGACGTCATACTCAGCAGGCGGCGAATACCCACCACCGTTTGGTCCTCTATGCGGTAAATTTCTCCTTCGAAACGGGATTGAACAATATGACTGAACTTCTTTAAGGTCGCATATTCCGGGCCGTTACTGAGCTCCTCAAAGGTCTTGCCAATTACCGAGGCATCACAGTTAAACAGCCGCCTGGCGGCTGCATTCATTTCAACAATCCGCAGTTCGCGATCGGTAATAAAAATCCCCTCACGCGCACAACGAAACAGCCCCTCAAGTCGCAGGCGAAACGTCTCTTTTTCTTCCAGTAAACGCTTGTGCTCCAATGCTGACCGGGCAATGCGCAACAGACTATTCTGTTGTACTGGTTTCGGGATGTAGTCAAACGCCCCGAGACGCAATGCTTCAGCGGCGGATTCAACATCGGGAGCACCGGTGATCATGACCACAAGACAGGACAAACTCTTCATCCTGACTTCCCGGAGCAGATCCAGTCCACTCTCCCGACCAAGAAGAATATCAAGAAAAACAAGGTCATAAGCAGACTCGGCCAGCAGTTCGCGTCCGGCTTGAAGACTCCCGACCGTGGTCACACTGTACCCCGCATCACAAAGAAAGCTGTCAAACGTGTAACGAATGCTCTCTTCATCATCTATGACCAGAATTCTTGCCCCCATATGGCCTCCCCTTTATCCACAATCGAACTGATCTTATTGAACAAACTAAACTGACTCTTCACCACTCTATAATGACAGACAAAGGTCACAATAAAAAGACGCCAATGCAGATTTCTCCGCACTGACGCCTGATTGTATGCTCAGCAAACGCCTGAGCAGAGTCAATGTAGCGCTGCAATCTTCTCCCGGCTCTGCTGTAAAATACTGATTTTCTCCTTGGCCTCCGATTGCTTGCTGCGATCCTTTTCAAGGACATCAGCCGGCGCATTGGCCACAAATTTTTCATTCGACAGTTTGCGGTCGAAAAAATCGATGTCTTTCTGCGCCTTGGCAATCTCCTTGTCGAGGCGCTTGAGCTCTTCTTCGACATCGATCAGACCGGCAAGGGGCAGCAGGATTTCAACATCTCCGGCAACCTGTGTTGCCGACTGATCCGGTCGCTCCATCCCAATCCCGATCTGCAAATCCCCCGTACGAGCCAGGGAACGGATATACCCCCGACCAGCCTCCATAACGGCGAGCGTATCCGCACTGCGACAGTCGAGGACGGCATTAATCTGCCGACCCGGAGCAACATCCATTTCTCCCCGTACATTACGAATGCCACGGATAACATCCATAATCAGCTCCATCTCCGCCGCACCTTTCACATCGACCGGCAGCTGTCCGGTCTGCGGAAATTCACTTTGCATCAGATAGGCACAGGGGCGTGTGCCAGGCAGGGCCTGCCAGATCTCTTCAGTGATAAACGGCATGATCGGGTGCATCAAGCGCAGCAACTGTTCAAGAACCACATAAAGTACGGTCTGCGCCCGGTTGCGTGCCGTCGCATCTTCACCGTACAGATCATCCTTGACCAGCTCGATATACCAGTCACAGAAAGCGTGCCAGGTAAAAGAATAAAGAACCGAAGCGGCGTCGTTAAACTTGTAATCAGTCAGTGCTTGATTGAGACGGATGATCGTTTCGTCGAGTCGGGTCAGAATCCAGCGATCCGCCGGCGAAAGATCAAGGTTTGTCAGTGATGCGGTCTGCGGATCAAACCCTTCCAGATTCATCAGAGTGAAGCGGCTGGCATTCCAGAGTTTGTTGGCAAAATTTCGATAACCGGCGATACGATCAGTCGAAAGTTTGATATCGCGCCCCATGGCGGCGAAAGAAGTCAGCGTAAAACGGAAGGCATCCGCACCGTATTCGTCGATGATGTGCAACGGGTCAATGACGTTCCCCTTGCTTTTGCTCATCTTCTGCCCCTGAGCATCCCGGACCAGAGCATGGATGTAGACATCCTTGAACGGAACTGCGTCCATGAACTTCAGCCCCATCATCATCATCCGGGCAACCCAGAAGAAGAGGATGTCGAAACCGGTCACCAGGCACGAGGTCGGATAGAACTTGGCCACGGTCGCCGTCTGTTGCGGCCAGCCCATGGTCGAGAACGGCCAGAGGGCGGACGAAAACCAGGTATCGAGAACATCTTCATCCTGGCGAATGTGTGAACTACCGCAGTGCTGACAAGTCTGCGCATCGTCGCGCGAAACTGTCATCTCACCGCAGTCGTTGCAATACCAGACCGGAATCCGATGTCCCCACCAGATTTGCCGACTGATACACCAGTCCTGAATATTGAACATCCATTCGTAATAAGTCTTTTCCCACTGTTCAGGGAGGATCCGTGTCTGGCCGTTTTGAACCGCCTGGATTGCCTTGTCGGCCAGCGGTCCGACCTTGACATACCACTGCAGACTCATATAGGGCTCAATCACCGTCTTACAGCGATAACACTCACCGACGGCATTGGCGTAGTCCTCAACCTTCTCCAGCAGGCCGTGCAATTCAAGGTCGGCAACAATGTTGGCCCGCGCTTCGTAGCGCTCCTGACCGGCATAGGGCCCACCATTGGCGTTGACCAGAGCGGAGGTATCAAAAACGTTGATAATCTCGAGATTGTGCCGTTTGCCGACTTCAAAGTCATTGAAATCGTGTGCTGGAGTGATCTTCACCGCACCGCTGCCAAATTCAAGGTCAACATAACTGTCGGCAATGATCGGGATGTCGCGTTCCACCAGAGGGAGCCGCACCATCTTGCCGATGAGGTCACGATACCGTTCATCGTCAGGGTTGACCGCCACCGCCGTATCGCCAAGCATGGTCTCCGGACGGGTGGTGGCGACAACCAGATAGCGATCAGTGCCGACCACCGGGTAGCGCAGATGCCAGAGATGACCACGTTTCTCTTCGTGTTCGACCTCAAGATCAGACAACGCGGTATGACAGCGCGGGCACCAGTTAATCAGGCGGTTGGCCCGATAGATAAGATCATCTTCATAAAGACGGACGAAAACCTCGCGAACCGCCTCCGACAACCCCTCATCCATGGTAAAACGCTCACGTTCCCAGTCGCAGGAGGCACCGAGGCGTTTCAGCTGCTGGATGATCTGGCCTCCCGATTCGGAGCGCCATTTCCAGACCCGCTCAATGAATGCGTCACGGCCAAGGGCATGACGATCCAAACCCTCGACGGCAAGTTGTTTTTCGACCACATTCTGGGTCGCGATACCGGCATGGTCAGTCCCGGGCATCCAAAGGACATCACAGCCGCGCATCCGCTGCCAACGGGCAAGAATATCCTGCAGGGTATTGTTGAGGGCATGCCCCATATGCAGCACACCCGTAACATTGGGTGGAGGGATCACAATCGAGTAGGACTCTGCAGTCCCCAACTCATTCGCGTGAAACAGACCGTCCCGTTCCCAGGCAGCATACCAATGCTGCTCTACACTCTGCGGTTCGTAGCCTTTGGCCAGTTTTGGTTCCATTGGTACGTCAATCCTTTTTCAGCAAAAAACAGTTAATCGGTCAAAAATTCAAATCGCAGAAACAAAAGAAATGGGGAGTTAAGACATCCCCATTTCTTTCATACATTGTGTGCTGCGCAGGACAAAGTGGCAAACGAAAGCTAGACGACACTCTCCTTGATCTTGCGAATCTCATCACGAATCAGATTTTCAGCCAGATCGGGAACTACCTCCCATGCAATCTTCTCCAGGATGGCGCCGGCAACACGCTCGATCACGGCCTGCAAATCGGCGTCTGACAACCCGGCTAACCGGGTTTCGATGCCGGAGTTCACAACCGGAGCAGCTGGGGCAGGTGCAACTGGAGCGACCGGAGCAGGTTTCGGTGCCGGTGCAGCGGCCGGTGCGGTCGCTGGCTTTGGAGTTGGTGCAGCGACCGGTGCGGGGGCCACAACGGGGATCGACTCAATGGCATCCATGCCACCAACCTCAAACCCGGCATCGGCGGAATCGCCCCAGACATCCCCACTCTCAACCAGTTCAGCCGGCTCTGAGCCTTCAGCGATGACAAAATCGGACTCATCATCAAAGACCTGAGCCTCCTCAGTGGTATCGAAGGCGATATCGACATCACCCCAGGGATCGGCAGCAACCGGCGGCGCCTGAGCTGCGGGGGAAACCGGAACAGGGGGCACCGGCTTCGCAACGGACGGTGCCGCTGCCGGAGCGCTGGCCGCGACCGGCTCTGGCGCCCGCGCTGCACTGCTGTTCGCCAGCAAGCTCTCAACCTTGGTAATCAGAGCCTGGGATTCAAAGGGCTTGGAAATCCAGCTATCAGCACCGGCGCCAACCGCCTTCTCTTCATCAAAAGGCTCGAAAGTTCCCGCCAACAGCAACACTGGAACCCCCTTGAAAGAAGGGTCCTGTTTGATGGCAGCGCAAAGTTCATAACCATTTTTCCCGGGCATAAACACATCAGCGAGAATCAGATCCGGCCGCGAAGCCCGAGCTTTTTCCAGTGCAGAATCGCCATCGCCAACAATCGTCAATTCATAATCTTCGTTGGCAAAGGTGATTCCGATCACCTTCTGAATGGTAATACTGTCGTCGGCCAACAACAGTTTTTTACTCATTAAAGCCTCCTTAACGGCTGTTTAAACTTTACTGGTATGACAATTGAGCCAAGAGCGTATCGACATCGAGCATCGGGTATGGATGACCACGCCAGAGAAAAATTTGACTCACGAGCGCAGGTTCAGTTCCGGGTGGCGCGGGAGAAACCGACCCCTCCTGGGTTTCAACAATACGCACGGCCCGCTCAACTGGCACCCCGACGCCACCGTAATCACTCTGACAAATCACAACATAGGGAGCGGCACAGACCCGCTCACCATCTATACCCGGCACCATTGACGGCTCCAGCAAAGGAATAATCTCCCCTTCGAAGAGAAAGACGCCGGAGAAACCGGCCCGCAACCGGACCAACGGAAAAACAGGTACCTCCGCCAGAATGTGCCGAATACAATCAACCGGCAGGGCATAATCACGGCCGGCGACTGCCAGCAAAGTCATCTTGGCGCTCATGGCATCCTTTGCCATTGATCAACAAACATCGGCTCGAAGAAGACCAGAGGCTCCCCTTGCCAGAGATCAATTGCCGCAAATGGGAGCGGTGCCCCCGACTGCAACAAAGGGGGGACTGCACAGCGGCGAAACGCATCGAGGGGGGAAAACCCCTCGACCTGATCAGCAGGCAACGCCCAGGCACCATCGGCACCGACAACCACCAGATAAGCTTTGACCGGATCACTTTGGGTCAATCCGAGTAATCCATGTATATCCCGGACATGAATGGCCTCGTCACGAAAACTGACCAGACCAAGCAAGCCATGTTCGTCGTCAACTCCAGAGGGATCAAGCGTTCCCGGCTGGGCTTCAAGTATCTCCAGCAAATCTGCAATCGCCAGAGAGAAACCGACCCCGGAGAGCCGAAACACCAATCGCTTCCCGGCCGTGCCGGTCATGGTTTGCATGATGGCATCATCACCACAGTCAAAAACCAAAAAAGTTAAAACTTTAAGGTAATTACCATATTTTTTGCAAAAGTGTCAAGGTTCGCGGCAATGACTGCCGCTGGACGTTAATCATCCGACACGCCATGGTCGTGGCAAAAAAATCTCATGATAAAGATTGATGGCAAAACGATCGGTCATTCCGGCAATGAAATCAGCGACAGAAATCAGATAGTCATCTTCTTCCCGACAGCGACCACCACAGGCAAGGAGAAAATCACGGTCATTGGCAAAATGACTGAACAACTCGCGTAATATGCGCGCGGCTTTGCCAAATTCAGCATCGACGGTCTCCACCTGATAGACATGTGCGGACAGCCAGTCACGCAGAGACATCAAGGCCGCATCAACCGGCTCAGACAGCCGGATAATCTCGCCGCCGCTACAGGTAGAGACCTCAATCAGATCACGAACCATGGTATCGATGCGCTCACCGCAGCTGCGACCAAGCACCGCGCAGATATGGGCGGGGATTTGTGCCTCGGTGATTAATCCGGCGCGCAGGGCGTCGTCCAGGTCGTGATTGACGTAGGCAATAATATCGGCAAAACGGACAATGCGCCCTTCGTGGGTCAGGGGCAGGTATTTATCAGGAACCTGATTCAGGGCCCCCTGTCCCTTGGAATGCTTGGCAATCCCATCGAGAACCTCAGCCGTCAGGTTGAGACCGGCACCATCATTCTCGAGCATCTCAACCACACGACAACTTTGACGGACGTGATGGAACCCCCCCGGCGTCAACTCGTTTAAAACCCGCTCGCCGGCATGACCGAACGGTGTGTGTCCAAGATCGTGGCCAAGAGAAATTGCCTCGGCAAGGTCTTCATTCAAAGCCAGAGAACGCGAGACAGTGCGCGCAATTTGCGACACTTCCAGAGTATGAGTCAGCCGGGTGCGATAATGATCGCCTTCCGGTGACAAGAAGACCTGTGTTTTGTACTTCAGTCGTCGAAACGCCTTGCTATGGAGGATGCGGTTACAATCGTCCTGAAACGCCGTACGCAGAGCAGAATCGACCTCGGGACGACAACGTCCTATGGTTTCGGCACTCAGGCAGGCAAAAGGCGAAAGCACCTGCCGCTCACGATTTTCGAGAAAATGACGTATATTCAATATTGCCACCTGAAGTGAACTCTATTTACGGTATTGACACATTCGAAAGATAACACGCACAGATACCAGGACGAAGACCTTTCCTTTGATAAGCACATTTTATCAAGAAACAGCTTACTTGAAAATCAAGACTTTAAGACACCCTATATTAAAATCTATGCTGTCACTATAAGACAACATGGCAAGGATAAAGATAGACCTGACAGAGGTACATTTTACGCAAAGGCATGACAAGAAAATCTAAAATGACACCTTTAGTTTCGCAACAACAAGCTATTATCAAAGAAGATACCACCCTATAAACAACAAAACCGCTTGCTTTTATGTACAAATGTTGTATTAAGTCTCTTTGATTCGTTAGTGTTTAAAAAAATCAAATTCCAGACGGAGGAAAATTATGGCTACACTGATTGAACTCGCCGCAGACATCGTCGCCGCCCACGCATCGACCACCGCAATGAGCAAAGATGAACTCGTTGCCGAGCTCACCGATATTTATCGGGCGCTGGCTGCCATTGAAAAAGGCGAAACTGTCGAAATTGCGACTGAAGAAGTCCCCGCAATGACACGCAAAAAAGCTTTCGGCAAGGACAAGATCTTTTGCATGATCTGCGGCAAAGGGATGACCGCCCTCACCCGCCACCTGAAAACTGCCCACGAGCTGACTCCGGGCCAGTACCGTAAGCAGTTTGACATCCCCCGCTCCCAGTCCCTCGCCTCCCGTGCCTATTCAGAAAAGCGGCGGCAGATGGCCATTGATCGTGGTCTTGGTGAAAAGCTGGCCAAAGCCCGGGCCGCCCGGGGCAAGAAAAAGAAATAAACCCTAGCCCCACTTCTTTACAAATATAATGCGGCGGCACCCGATTCAATCGGGAGTCGCCGCATTATACACTTGACCCATTCCAACCGGCTGTCTACGATGACTGGTGCGAACCCTTTGGAGTGGATTATGAAAAGAGTCCTGATCGGTGATCTGCGAATAGACCTCGCCACAACGTTTGAAACTCTGATCAAAAACTGGGGTTATCGTGTGCTTGTCGCCGAGTCTATTGAGTCATACAGCGAGATCCTTGAAAAACTGGCCCCTGAGCTGCAAATTGTCGGTCCGTCCTTTTTAAGTGACCCCGCCCTCTGTCAACTGATTGGCAGCAGCCAGACACCGCTGTTGACGATCGCCGACCCCCAGCAACCGGTGACTCCACCCAAAGGTGAAGTCCTTTCTTACCCGGTCGATATCTTCCGGCTCTTTTCCATGGTACAGGGGGAACTTGAAGACACCCCACGGCGTAATATCCGCCTGAGCGTCAAACTCCCTGGCCTCTATTTCAGCGGCGACAAATCGTGCATTGCCGAAGTTCTCAGCCTGAGCACTGCCGGCCTGTTCCTGAAAACCGGCACCCGACTGGAAGACCTCGATACCGTTCGCCTGATCCTCCCGTTGATCGGCATGCAAAAAGAGATGGAGCTTTCCGGACGGATCGTCTACCGGGTCGACCCGGGACCGGAGAACAATTACCTACAGGGGATAGGCGTCGAGTTCATCAATCTTGATGACAACACGGTTGCCACCCTTGAGCGCTATATCGAGGGGTTGCTGTTTAATGACCTCCACGAGACCAGAGCAACCCGCAGCACCTTTGAAACCGGGCATCTCCGCCCGCACCTGCTGCCAGAGTTACTGCCTGTGGTTTAAGCAGGCAACACGCCCCGACCCATCTATCGAGTCACCGTTCGAAACCGTAGCTTTGCGAGAAAGCTCTCTCCGCCCGCCCCGCTCAATCCAAACACCTCAGCTATTGTTGCGGCCACATCTGAAAAACTTTGACGCAAGCCAAGATCAGCGGACCGGATCGCTTGATGCCAGACCAGCAACGGTACGTACTCGCGGGTGTGATCGGTCCCATTGACCTGAGGATCACAGCCGTGATCAGCGGTCAGGATCAGCAAATCGTCGTGACCCATCCGGCTCTGCAATTGGGGCAACCAGTCATCAAACGCACGCAGGGCTCCGGCAAACCCGGAGGCATCAAGGCGGTGACCGTAGAGCATGTCAAAGTCGACCAGATTGACAAAAATCAAACCGGACTCAAACCTCTGTAACGCCTGTAACGTGCACTGCATGCCATGGAGGTTACCCTGGGTCCGCATAGAGGAGGTCAAGCCACGACCGGCAAAAATATCCTCTATTTTACCAATCCCGACGACCGCGTGTCCGGCCGCAGACAACCGATCCAACAGGGTCAATGAGGGGGGCGGCATAGAAAAATCGTGACGCCGGGCGGTCCGCTGAAAACCGTTCATTACGTCGCCAATAAATGGCCGGGCGATAACCCGACCCACCCGCCAGGGGTCGAGAAGGTTCCGCGCTAAACGACAAAGAGTGTAAAGTTGCGGCGGCGGAATGATCGCTTCGTGAGCGGCAATCTGAAAAACAGAGTCGGCGCTGGTATAGACGATAGGTCGACCGCTACGGATGTGCTCAGCGCCGAAACGGGCAATAATATCGGTGCCGCTGGCGGCGACATTCCCTAAAGGATCGAGGCCGGTCGCCTTGACAAAAGCAGAGATGAGCTCTGGAGGGAACCCATCGGGGAAGGTTGCGTAGGGATGCAGAGTCGGTAGACCGGCCAGCTCCCAGTGCCCGGTCTGGGTATCCTTGCCGATGGAGACTTCGGCCATCCGGCCAAAAGCGGCCGTTGGTGCGGCGACCGCCTTGAGACCGGGAACCGGAGCGATACAGCCGAGTCCGAGGGCCTCAAGATGGGGCAGACAAAGTCCACCGGCGCCTTCGGCAACGTGCTGCAGGGTATGTGCCCCGGCATCACCAAAACAATCGGCATCAGGCAGAGCCCCAACGCCGACACCATCAAGAACGATCAGGATCACACGACGAAACGGCTGACTCATAAATGGATCTGCCGCCACTGCTCAATAATGGCAACTCCGGCACTGGTTCCGATACGGGTCGCCCCGGCAAGTATCAACTGCCGGCAAAACAACCAGTCACGCACCCCCCCCGCCGCCTTGACTCCGGCGCGACCGTTAGCAACGGCAGACAGCAGGCGGACATCATCCAACGTCGCCCCCCCTTCGGCAAAGCCGGTCGAGGTCTTGACCGAAGATGCGCCGGCGGCGACAGCGGCCGCAACCAACGCCTGCTTGCTGACAGCATCGAAACGACAGCACTCCAGAATCACCTTGACCTGCGCCCCTTCTGCGGCGCGGACAACGGCGCGGATATCGGCCTCGACCGCCGCAAAATCGCCGGCCAGGGCCGCACCTTGCTGAATCACCATGTCGATCTCACCGGCACCGGCCTTCAGCGCCAGCCGGGTCTGCTCCACCTTGACCGCAGTCATCTCGTAGCCAAACGGAAACCCGACCACCGTTGCCACCGCCACTTCCGAACCATAAAGACTGTCGCTGGCCAATGCGACAAACAACGGCGGTATGCAAACCGCGGCAAAACCGTATTCGACGGCCTCTTCGCATAAAAGAGCAATCTGCTCCGGCCGCGCCGTCGCCGCCAGAAGCGTATGATCGATCAGTGCCGCTGGATGGGCAAGACGCGCGGCCACAATCGCGTTGATCTGTTCAGCTCCGGTAGTCGGCATTGATTTTTATGTAATCGTAGGTCAGGTCAGAGGTGTAGTAATCCGACGTGCCGGAGCCAAGATGCAGATCGACCGTCAAGGTAAACTCCGGCTGCCGCATGACGTCTGTCGCCACCGCTTCCAGCTCCGGCCCGGTGCCGAGCCCCGACTGAACCAGCATGACATCACCCGCGAAAATATCGACCAGATCCGGATTCACCTCTGCGCCTGAATAACCGACGGCAGCAATGATCCGGCCCCAGTTGGCGTCTTCACCGAACAGGGCGGTCTTAACCAGACTGGAGGTCGCGACACTCATCGCCGCCAGCCGGGCATCGGCGTCACTCAGCGCCCCACGCACCAGAATACGGACCAGCTTGGTTGCGCCTTCGCCATCGCGGACGATCATCTTGGCTAGATCGAGTAAAATTTCATCAAGCAACCGGCCGAACTCTTCACCGGCTTCACTATCCCCAACAATACATGGCGTCTGCGCCTGACCGTTGGCCAACAACAACACCATGTCGTTGGTCGAGGTATCACGATCGACCGTAATCCGGTTAAAAGAACGATCGACAGCGCGGCGCAGAACCTGATCGGCAAACTCCGGCGACAAATCGGCATCGGTGACCACAAAGGCAAGCATGGTCGCCATATTCGGATGGATCATCCCCGCCCCCTTGGCGACAGCCAGGAGCGTATAATCACGGCCACCGGCGCACCCGTAAGCAGCGACCATTTTGGGGAACGCGTCGGTGGTCATGATCGCAGCGGCGACGGCTTCAATCTGGTCGTCGTCAAGCGCCGCCACCAACCGGGGTACGGCCGTTACAAATTTGCTGACATCAAGACGATGCCCGATGACCCCGGTCGAGGAGACCGCCACCAGCTCCGGGGCGATCCCGAGTGCGATCGCAGCCAGATCGCCGCACTGTCTGGCATCGGCGAGTCCGGGTGCGCCGGTACAGGCATTGGCATTGCCGGCATTGACCAGAATCGCCTGGCAGCGACCGGCGGCGATGCGCGGTTGGCTTAACAGCACCGGAGCCGCCACCACCTTATTGGTGGTAAACACTCCAGCCGCAACGGCCGGTACGGCAGAAACGATCAGCGCCATATCGGGTTTGCCTGATTTTTTCAGCCCGGCCGCGGTGGCGGCAAAGCGGAATCCGGTCACCTTCAGTTCATTGCTCATGGTCACACCTCGTTAGCGGCAAAAGCCGCATCCCACAGCGGAAGTTCCAGAATAAAAGCGGTGCCGTCACCATCGGTGGGGTCAAGATTGATCCGGCCGCCAGCATGTTCAATGATAATCCGGCACAGACTCAGACCAATGCCGACTCCGGACGGCTTATCGACATCAATCTCTCCCAGCTGATTATAGGGAGCAAAAATAGCATCGGCAAAAGAGGCCGGAACACAGACGCCGTTGTTGAAAATCCGCAAACGGATAAAACCATCAGTCGCCTCGGCCGTGATCTCGATACGACCACCATCACGATTGAATTTCACCGCATTATCGAGCAGGGAAGAGAGCGCCACCGGCGTCTTCTCGCTGTCACCGGCGACATTGAATAACCCGGAGGGTAGATCGACACGCACCTGTAGCTGACGTTTTGCGATGGGACCGGACAGATCGGCCAATCCCTGTTGTAAAATGGCAAATAGATCGAGGGGTTCAAGCTTCCAGTAGGCGGTACCAGAATCGATGGAGAAGAGCAGCAGCATCCCGTTGATCAACCGCTCCATCTGGGTACTGCCATCGAGAATTTTTTCCAGATACTCGGCCAGCTCAACTTCGCTGATCTGCGGTCGACATTGCAAAATAAGCTCGGAAAATCCGAGAACCGCCGTGAGCGGCGTCCGCAGCTCATGTGACAGGTTACAGACCATGCGTGAACGCGTCCGGTTCATCAACTCGAGTTGATGAGCCTTCTCCTGCAGTCGATTGACCAGTTGAAAGTTTTCCATGGCCAAAGTGGCCTGATAAGCAACCGAATCGAGCAGATTCCGATCGGCAGCCGAAAAGATCTCACCCGATGCCTTGTTGTTGACGTTCAGTACGCCCAGGACTCCGGCACGCCCTTTGAGCGGCAGAGAGAGCGCCGACCGGGTCGAGTACTGGCCATCGTCACCAGACGGCGTAAAGCGCCCATCCTGATCGATGTCGGCCAGAAGAACCGGCTCCCCACTGACAAAGACATGACCGGAGACCCCGTCACCGGGAGCAATCCGGACCGACTCGGCCACACCCGGCGGTAGTCCCCTGGCGGCCCGGATGGTCAAATAACCCTCTTCATCCGGCAACATCAGCGAGGCGGTCTGCACCTGCACCGCCGACACCACCGTATCAAGGATCAATTCAAACAGACTTTGCAAATCGACCGTGCCACTGGCGGTCTCGGCGATCTCGCGCAGCAGCACCAGATCGGCCAGGCGCCGCTGCGCCACTTCCCGGTTGCGATGCGCAGTCCGGTTGGCCGCACACGCCACAACCGCGCGCTCGACACTGGCTAACAACTCCCCTTCGGCGAACGGCTTGACCAGATAATCCAGAGCGCCGGCACGCAACACTTCGCGGGCCTGCACAAAATCCTGATGAGCGGAAATCACCACAACCGGCAGATCGGGATCGAGACTGCGAACCTGTTGCAAAACCTCGAGACCGGAAATACCCGGCATCTCCAGATCGGTGAGAACGACGGCCAGATCATGATGCAGTAGCAGCGCCGGCACCTCTTCACCGGAACCGGCTTCGACGACCGTGTAGCCCGCCGCCCGCAGGGGATCAGCAATCACCTGCCGGAAAAAGACCTCATCCTCGACCACAAGAACCGTCGCGGTCGTATCTCGAATTGTTTTGTCCTTGGTCTGCCCCATAGCTTAAAAAACCAACGGCATCAGCCGCAACATTTTTTAAATTTTTTGCCACTGCCACAAGGACAAGGATCGTTGCGCCCGGTTCGATCATCGCGCCGCGCCGTCTGGCCGTGCCCGTCACCACCACTGTGACGATCAATAAATGCCTTCTTGCGCCGCTGCTCTTCCTCCATCCGCGCCACATCTTCTTCCCGGGCCAGTTGCACCCGGAACAGCTTCTGGATGATCTCCTGCCGGATACGCCCCATCATCTCGATAAACAGGTTGTAGGCCTCTTTTTTGTACTCCCCTTTCGGATCGCGCTGACCATAGCCACGCAGGCCGATCCCCTCTTTGAGGTGGTCGACACCAAGCAGATGGCCTTTCCACTGCATATCGATGGTCTGCAGCAGCAGAATTCGCAACAACGATTCCATCACCGGCAGGGTAAATTCGGTCTCCCGCTCAGCCAGACGTTTGGCCATCTGCTCCTTGAGCATTGCGACCAGCACCGGCTGCTTGAGCTCGGGCGTTTCCGGACTCGGCAACTGCGGCGGCAGATTGAACTGGTTGTAAAAATCATCAAACAGGGTCGAGAAGTCCCATTGTGCCGGCGGCGTCTTCTCCGGGCAGAAGGTGGCGACCATATCTTCGACCATCTCCTCGCAAATTCCCTCAACCATCTCCCGCAGGTTCTCGCCGGCCAGCACTTCGCGACGCTGGGTGTAGATCACCTCGCGCTGCTTGTTCATGACATCGTCATACTCGATGAGATGCTTGCGGATCTCAAAGTTATGCGCCTCAACCTTGCGCTGGGCGTTTTCAATCGCCTTCGAAATCATGCCGTGTTCAATCGGCTCCCCTTCCGGCAGCCGCAGTTTATCCATGACAAAGGCGACGCGGTGCGAACCGAAGATCCGCAGCAGATCGTCATCAAGGGAGAGGTAGAAACGACTCTCACCGGCATCCCCCTGCCGACCGGCACGGCCACGCAGCTGATTATCGATCCGCCTCGACTCGTGGCGTTCGGTACCGAGGATATAAAGACCGCCTGCGGTCAAAACCTCTTCACGCTCGGCGCGACACTCCGTCCGGTATTTTTCGAGCAGGGTGGCATAGATCGCTTCCGGGTCTTCCGCCGTCGCCGCCTCACGTTTTGCCAGCATCTCGGCGTTACCGCCCAGAACGATATCGGTCCCGCGACCGGCCATATTGGTGGCGATGGTCACCGCCCCTTTGCGCCCGGCCTGAGCAACAATCTCCGCCTCGCGTTCATGCTGCTTGGCGTTAAGGACATTGTGCCGCACACCACGTTTTTTCAGCAGTTCCGATAACCGCTCGGAATCCTCGATCGAAATCGTTCCGACCAGGATCGGCTGACCAATCGCATGACGATTGACGATATCCTCAATCACCGCCGTGAACTTTTCCTTCTCGGTCTTGTAGATCATATCGGCGCGATCAATTCGCACCATCGGCCGGTTGGTCGGAATCACCACAACCTCAAGCTTGTAAATCTCAGAGAATTCCGTCGCCTCAGTGTCGGCCGTTCCGGTCATGCCGCCGAGCTTCTCGTACATACGGAAGTAGTTCTGAAAGGTGATGGTCGCCAGAGTCTGGTTCTCGCTCTCGACCTTCACCCCCTCTTTTGCCTCAATCGCCTGATGCAGCCCGTCGCTCCAGCGCCGTCCCGGCATCAAGCGTCCGGTAAACTCATCGACAATCTGTACTTCACCATCCTTGACCACGTAATCGACGTCACGCTTGAACAGCGTGTGCGCTTTCAGGGCCTGATTGACGTGGTGCAGGATTTCGATATTAAGGGGATCGTAAAGGTTTTCGACGCTGAGCAGCTTCTCGACTTTGGCCACCCCCTCCTCGGTGAGGGTCGCTGATTTCGCCTTCTCGTCGATGGTGTAATCGCCGGAGAACTCGCGCAGGGTCTGACCGATGCGCCCCCCCTCACGGTGCTCAATCACCTCACCCTTGACCAGGCGCGGGATAATCCGGTCGACGGCGCCATAAAGATCAGTGCGCGCCTCACTCGGCCCGGAGATAATCAGCGGCGTGCGCGCCTCGTCGATCAGGATCGAGTCGACCTCATCGACAATGGCGAAATAGGGATCACGCTGCACGTAATCCTCAAGTTCAAACTTCATGTTGTCGCGCAGATAGTCGAAGCCGAACTCATTATTGGTACCGTAGGTAATATCGCTGCCGTAAGCCTGCTTGCGCTGGGCGTCGGTCAAACCATGGACGACACAGCCGACCGACATGCCGAGAAAGTTGTAGACCTGTCCCATCCATTCCGCATCGCGCTTGGCCAGATAATCGTTAACGGTTACCAGATGCACGCCGCGCCCGGCCAGGGCGTTGAGATAGGTCGCCAGGGTCGACATCAGCGTCTTCCCCTCGCCGGTCTTCATCTCGGCGATCCGCCCTTCATGCAGAACAATACCGCCGACCATCTGCACATCGAAATGACGCATACCAAGCGTCCGCTGCGAGGCCTCACGCACGCAGGCAAACGCCTCCGGCAACAGATCATCCAGGCTTTCGCCCGCGGCAAGACGCTGCTTGAATTCAGGCGTCTTGGCCTGCAACTCGGCGTCGCTAAGGGGCTGCAACTGGGCTTCGAGTTGATTGATTTTATCAACCAGAACCTGCATCCGCTTCAGTTCGCGGTCGTTCTTGCTGCCGAGGATTTTCTTCATAATCGTGTTAATCATTGAACCACTCCAGATCTCCACCGGACACCGGTCCGGGCGGGCTTAAAGAAAGTTGCGAATTTTACCACACGCCCAATCGCCCCGACAAGAAAAGATGCCCCGGCAACGACAGATTCATTAAAAGAGCTCCGGACGCACACCAACAACCTGCACCAGCGCACCAACCCCGTCATGCAAACGCCCCTCATGCAGCTCGCGCTCCAGCTCCTGCGCGTGAATTAACCTAAGCCCGGCAAGATCACTCCGCAAGGTCGCCAGTTCATATAAAAGCTCAGGCACCTGCGGCCCGCCCGTCCCACGACCGATTTGCTGCTGGGTATAGGCCTCAAGAATGAACCGGCCACCCGGACGCAGCCCCAGCACCGCCTGCCGGTACAGACGCTGACGCACAGGAGGGACCAGGTGACAAAAGATCGAAACAATCAGATCAAAGGATTCCGGCGCAATCGCATAAGTCGCCAGATCGGCGACCTCGGTGACAATCTGCACGCACCGCTCCGCCGCCAGCCGTTGCGCCTTGGCCAGTCCGACCGCCGACGCATCGACCGCCAGCACCTCATGTCCAAGCGATGCCAGATAGACCGCGTTGCGCCCTTCCCCTTCGGCCAGACACAGCACCCGCTGCGGCGGCAGACCGGCCACCGCCGAAAGCAGAAAATCGTTCGGCTTTGTCCCGTAAACATACTCATCCGTCGCGTAACGCTCATCCCACAGCATTTTTCACCCTTTTGCGTCATAAGTTAAGGCCCAAAAGCGCCATATTATGCGCCGCACGTTTTGAATCGGCAAGTATATGAACGAAAAAAGGAAGCCAATGGCTTCCGCTGGGCCCAGAAACTTAAACCTTTATTTACCGTGAAAACAGGTTGGAAAGGGTTGATAGCACCTTATCCTGAGTCTCCTTGCCAACACTCCCAAGATTCTTCAACAAACGAATTTTGTCCACCGTTCTTAACTGATCAAGAACGATCTGCCCCTTTTGCCCCTGAAAAGTGCAAAGGACACGGGTTGGATAATCTCGGCCCATGGTTGTCATTGGCGCGATGATAACCGTCGAAATATACTGGTTCATTTCATCAGGAGAAACGATCAGGCACGGCCGTGCCTTGCGAATCTCACTCCCAACAGTCGGATCGAGATTGACCAGAAAAACATCGAAACGTTTGACTACCATTCCCATTCATCCTTATCCCACTCCGTTTGTCCGACCAGATCAGCGTCAATCAGCTGGTCATCGCCCTTTTGCGCCATAAGTTGAAATTTTTCACTCCACCCCTGACGCGACTGGGAAACCGGGCGAATAATGATCTTTTCATTATCCACTTCCAGCTCGACCTCGCCACCCAGATGACTCTGTTCAAGTAGAATTTTTGGGATACGGATCCCTTGAGAATTACCGATACGAATAATATGGGTTTTCATAGTCAACCTCCTTGAACAAACGCCAATCAGTATACACATTGTAATTACTGCCGCCTTCGGTGTCAATAGAGTGTTTCATCACACAATCTGATACCCAGGATCAAGTCAAACTCAAAGACGTTCACCGCACGCTGGTCCCCTCATCCAGGTACTTAATCAACGGATAGATGAAAAATTCGATCATCCGCCGCTTACCAACCTTGATCTCGGCCGAAACCGTCATACCAGTGGTAAGGGGCAATTCAATACCGTCGACACGCAAGCTCGTCTCCAATGGCTCGACATAGGCCTCGTAGACCAGTCCCAGTTGTTCATCGACGATGCTGTCCGGTGCCACCTGCTGCAGTCTCCCCTTAAGCATGCCGTATTTCTGAAACTCAAAGGTGTCGACTTTGATCGCCACCTCCATGCCGGGGGAAAGATAGCCGACGTCCTTATTCAGCACCTGGGCCTTGATCAGCGGCAAGGAATCGACCGGGACGATAATAGCCAGCTTTTCACCCGGAGTCACGACACCACCGACGGTGTGTACCAGCAGTGATGAGACATAACCGCGCACCGGTGAACGAATCTGCTGCCGGGCGTTAACGAACTCAGTGCGCTCGATTGTAGCCCTTTGGTCCAGAAACTCCTGCCGCTTTTCAGCCAGTTCGGCCAATAAACGATTGCGTTCTTCCTCCTCGATCAGTCGAAGTTCCGCTTCGATCTGCTGCCGTGAAGAGTGCAACTCCTCCAGTTTGTGACTTGCCGCCGCCAGTTGGTTGCCATAACTGGCCACATCGGTACGGGTCCGGTCATAATCATCGCGGCTGATCAAATCACGCACCAACTCGAGTCGCTCAAGACGCTGCTGACTGACCGCTAGCTGGTAAGCAGCCTGTTCACTGTTCTGCTGTTCAATGGCAAGACGTTGATCAATTTGCGCCAACTGCTCGCGCTTAACCTGAACCTGTCTGTCCTGTTTTTGACGACTTGACTGATAAAGCTGCACCTGCACCTGGGATTGTTCGTTGTCATAATTGTCGCGGACAGGGAGAAAATTTTCGCCGGACAGTAACGCCCTGATCCGCAACATTTCCAGTTCAGTCTGTTGCAGGCCAGCGTTGAGGGAAGCCAGCGCCGGCTCCGTATCGACCGGGTCGATCTCCATCAGCACCTCACCTGCCGCAACCAGTTGTCCGCTGCTGACCAGGATGGCACTGACCACACCACTGGTCAGAGGCTGTATGGTCTTGACCTCACCGGCGGGGATGACCTTGCCGCGAGCCGTCACCACCACATCAATCTGACCAAAAAACAACCAGAGGGCGAAAAACAGCAGAGTGCCAATGATCACCCAGAAGATCATTCTTCCGAGGGGATTGAGCGGTTCATCTTCAATTTCAAGCAGCAACGGCTTGAATTTGTGGTGGTCCGGTTGACTCCAGAACATCATTTATCCTTGCTGACTGTGCAGGCGCCGATAGGGCCCAGCCTGCTGCATCAACTGCTCGTGACTGCCGGCCTCGACCACCTGGCCTTGGTCCATCACCAAAATGGTGTCGCAGTCGCGAATGGTTGACAGCCGATGTGCAATCACCACCATGGTGCGCCCCCGACGGATCGCCTGCATATTGTTGCGAATCACCTTCTCCGATTCATAATCGAGGGCACTGGTCGCCTCATCGAAAATCAGCAGGCGCGGATTGGTAATCAGCGCCCGGGCGATGGCAATGCGCTGCTTCTGGCCACCGGAGAGCGACCCCCCCCGCTCGATAACCGGGGTGTCATAGCCTTGTGGCATCTCTGAGATAAATTCGTGAGCACCCGCCAGTCGGGCTGCTTCGAGAATCAGCTCCATCGAGGCATCGGGTCGCGGTAGCGCGATGTTGTCGCGAATGGTACCGCTGAACAGATAGTTCTCCTGCAACACCACCCCGATGTTATGGCGCAACCAGAAGGGGTTTAAGTGCCGCACATCAATGTCATCGACAAAGATCGCCCCTTCGTTGGCGAGATACAACCGCTGCAGCAACTTGGCCAGAGTGCTTTTGCCACTACCGCTGCGCCCGACAATCCCGACACATTGCCCCGGCTCAATGGTCAAACTGACCTGGTCAAGCACCTTGGGACCATTCAGCCCGTACTGAAACGAAACTTTTTCGAAACGGAGTTGCCCTTTGATCTGCGGCAGGGTGATCGCCTTGTCTGCGCTAATTTCCAACGGATGGTTAAGGATGTCGCCGAGCCGGTCAACCGAGAGCAGCGCCTGTTGAAATTCGTTCCACAAGTTGGTCAGGCGCAGTACCGGACCGGAGAACTGACTGGCAAACATCTGAAACGCAATCAACTGGCCAATGGTCATTTCGTTGAGCAGCACCGCCTTGACCCCGAGGTAGAGGATGGCAATGGTCATCAGCCGCTGCAAAGAGCCGGCAACGGCGCCAGCTATTTTCGACAGGTTGGCGAGACGGAAACCGGAGCGGACATAATTGCCGAGATGATCTTCCCAGCGCTGTTGCATGGGACCTTCGATGGCGAGCGATTTCACCGTCTGCATGCCGGTGACCGACTCTACCAGATAGGAATTAGAGGTCGCCCCCATCTGGAATTTTTCTTCCAGGCGCCGCCGCAGTTCAGGGGTGACGGTCAGATAAATCAGTCCAATCACCGTGACAAACCCGAGCACCACCAGAGTCAGCTTGACGCTGTAGAGCAGCATGACCACCACGAACACCAACGAGAAGAAGACATCGATAATGACGCTGACCGCCTTATTGGTAATGAACTCACGGATGGTGTCGAGCTCTCGTACCCTGGCGGCGATATTGCCAACCTGTCGCGCTTCAAAATAACGAAACGGCAGGCCGAGCAGGTGCCGGAACAGCTTGGCGCCAAGCTTGGCGTCGAGCTTGCTTGAGGTGTGGATGAAAATGTAGTTACGGGCAATGTTCAGCAACAACTCGAATAGCACCACCGCCAGAAAGGCAACAGCGAGCACATCGAGAGTCGACAGACTGTGGTGAACAATGACCTTGTCGAGGATCACCTGGGTGAAAAGTGGCGTGACCAGGCCAAACAGCTGCACGATAAAAGAGCCGAGCAGCACTTCAGCAATGATCCGGCGAAACTTGCCAATCTCGTGCAAAAACCAGCGAAAACCGAAGACGGTCTGGGCAGTGATCTTCCGATGACGGAGGATAATAAAGCTCTCCACTGCCGTCGCGAACTCGTCCATTTCCTGTTCAACCGATTTTTTTTCGGCCGGGTCGAACAACAACAGCTTGCCAGCCGGAGCATCAACCTTGAGCACCACCTGATAACCACCGGCTTTCAACACGGCAATTGCCGGTAGCGGATAGCCAGCGGTGAGCTTTTCCAGAGAGATCCGCTTATTCCTGGCTCTGAACTCAAAGCGTTTGGCAATGCGCAGTAACTCTTGCGGGGTCACTTCCTGCGTAAGCCCGTACTCACGCATCACCATCCGGGTATCGACATCCACCCGATTGAGACGCGCCACCACTTCAAAGGCGATCAGTCCGCTGCTCATCCCCCCAGCCCCTCCTGCCAGATTTGCAGACGCAAGACGTCGGCCTGCTGTCGATTGCGCAATAAATCGGCATTCATGCCGCGCTCGAGCAGATCGATTGCGCGCTCCAGAGCCTCAGGTTCATCAATCAGTTCCTGATCGCGCAGCCGGTCGGTCGCCTGTTTCACCGCTGATGTCGCCTGCTGCACGCTCATCAGGTGCGTCAATTGTGCATCAAACTGCTCAGCTGATTGACTCAATCCACCCAGTTCCTGCTCAAGTTCGGCCATTCGCTGCTGCCGTTGCCAATTGAGACGACGCATCTGTTCATCCAGACGATTGACTTGCAGCTGGTCGCGAAAACCGGAAAACTGCCATTCAACAACCATCGCCACCGTCGCATCCCGAGGCTGCAGGTCCCTGAGTGCAGCTCCACCTCGGTCCGGGTCAGAGCCATAAAATCGGTAGTTGCCGTAAACCCCGACCGCAGGGAACATGCTGCGCCATGCGGCGGAGCGCTCGGCCCGCAATTGAGCCATCTCGGCATCAAACACCTGAATCTGCGGCAACTTTTCAATGGCAACGGTTCGTTCCACCCCCCTCTCCGGCATCGGCAGTTCTGCCAGGCTGGTCTCGGCCTCCAGATAGGATTCACCTGTCAGCGTCGTCAGGGCAGACAACGCCTTGCACCAGACCGCCAGTGCATCATCGAGCCGGGTCAGACCTGCGGCCAGGTCCAACGCCGCTGACTGCAGCCGTTCCCGGCCGACGGTTCCCGCAACCTGCAACCGCTCCAGAGCCCGGAACATACCCTTGCGTCGGTCATGAATCCTGCGCAGAGCCACGAGCCGGGTTTGCGCTTGCAGACCATCAACATACGCCTCCAGCACTTGCAATCGCACCTGCTGCGATTGGCCTGTCTGGGCCAATTCGCTTGCCTGCAATCCATATTTGGCTTGCAGAACTTTCTGCTCGCGGGCGCCACCGTCATAAAGGAGCAGACTGCCGGAGGTGCTGAAAGAGTTTCGCCAGACCGAAAGGTCAGAAGTACTGACCGAATCACCAATCGTCACCGTATCGGATTGGCCATCCAGACCCCAGGCATAGCCAAGGTCGTAACGAAGGGAAAGGGTGGGGTAATAAAGGGAGATCGCTTCCTGCTGCGCAATTTTCTGGAGAGCGATGTCGCTGCCGGCTATTTTCATGGTATAGGAATGCGCCAGAGCCTGACGCTGGACCTGGTCCAATTCAAGGTTCTGCGCGCCAGCGGGCCGGCAGCAGAGCAGACTCAGCAGAACGCACCCCCCCGAGACAAATACAGCAACAAACTGTCCCGGCGATCTGGAACAATCACTTTTCAATATCATCACATCACACTTTGCACAAATACCGAACCAAAGGTTCGGCACGGTACCAACAATGGAACAAGCCTCTACGCCGCCTGCCAGAATGCTGCCACCAGAGTGACAACCCCCTCGTTCTGTCGCAAGCTGTCAAATAAGGCGCTGCTAACGCCATCTTGCACCGCATAGCCAGACATCTGCTGAACAATAGCTTCAATGTCGGCGGCATCGAGCAGGGATCCATTTGCAAATTGAATCACATCAATCTGATCTCCGGGATTCGTAAAGAAGTTTCTGACCGTGACCTGATCGGAGTCGCCATAGCCAATTTCGAGATGGCTCCCCCTGCGTGACAGAGCCACTTGAGACGGATCAACATCATCACCGAATACGATCCGGTCAAAACCGGTCGCGTCCCTGTTATAGATGAGGTCTTGGCCGTCGCCAAGGTTGAACTGGTAGGTATCGTCGCCGGCGTCACCGCTCAGGATATCGCGCCCGGTCCCACCGACGATCAGGTCGTTGCCGGCACTACCGTACACCACGTCGTTGCCGGCCCCGGCATCGATGCGGTCAATATTCAGAAGGGTTGTCCGGCGCAGATCGATCGTGTTTCTCGCGTCGGTCCCGGCCAGAACGTTCAGACCGGCGCCACCGTCAATAACCTCCGCCGACTGGCTCCAGCCGAAACGATCAACACGGAGTGTGTCGTCACCACTGCCGCCGCGGATGGTATCAAGGCCGGTGCCGCCAAAGAAGTAGTCATAGTCGCTGTCACTCCCCTCAACGACAAAAATGTCATCTCCTGCACCACCGAACAAGATGTCGCGTCCAACCCCACCGACGAGTAGATCATTACCAGAGTGACCGAAGAGCCAGTCGTTACCCGCTTCACCGTAAATGGCATCATTGTCGCTTGTGCCGTTCAAAATATTGTTGGTTGCATCACCTTTAACAGCGTTCATGGCCTCCATCACCGTCAGCCCGGCGGTCGTCGCAACACTTTCGGTCACGTCAGTCACCGAATAACGAAACAACACGGCACCGCTGAAACCGCTGTCGGGTTGATAGAGCCAGGTACCGTCCCCATTGTCGTCCAGACGGCCGGAATCGACCATCAGATCAACGATGCGGAGGGGGTCGCCGTCGGTATCTACGGCATTTTTCAGCAACTGTTCGGCGGTGATCAGCAAACTGCTGTCACCCAACAGGCTCCCCAGATCAACTGGTGCGCTGACCTCCGGGGCATGATTGAATGGGAGCGCCCGCGCCAGAATCGCCGCCGCATCAAATTCGTACCCGTCGGCAAAAACAATTCGCTCAAGAACATCAGCACCGGCACCGTCGATAACCCGGATGCTGTCCCCCTGGTCACCATAGGTGATGATCAAGTCACGGACGATAATATTGCTGGTCTCGCCATCAACAGTTACGATCTCAGGACGGGTATCGATAAATATCTGCAGGGCATCCGGGGTGATTTCTGCGCCGAAAATAAGGGCATCAACTGAATCTGGGCCGGTCAAAATGGTATCCTGCCCGTCACCCAGATTAAACAGGAAGCGATTATCGACTCCGGCGCTAACATCAACCGTGTCGTCCCCGGCTCCGGGGACATACAGCGCAGCGGTCGATCCGTTATCGGTGATCTGATCAGCGCTGGGGCCACCCAGAATAAGACTTTCCCAATCGCGATCAATCACCAGCGGGTACATTGACGGGGCCGGGATATCCAGTCCGCCCTGGCGGGCAAGAATATCGTCGTGGGTGAGGATCGTGCCGTCAGCGAAGCGGTAGTTCTCAATGACACCAGTCTCTCCCTGATAAATCGATAGCCCTGAATCACCAACAAAAACACTAAACGAAGGGCCGTAGTCTCCCCAGTTGGTATAGTCGAACGAGACCATATCCGGGGTAATTCCGGCTCCGAATTCGACCGTATCGATCCCGCCGAGATCGACCAGATAGTCCCAGTCATCGCCACCGTTGTAGCGATAAATGGTCTCCCCGGCGCCACCGATCAGCAAATCGTAACCAAGTCCTCCGGTGATAATGGACTCTGGCACCAACCCTTCAATGATATTATCTTCGTCATCACCGGCAATAAGGGGACGATTCTGCCGGTCAAGTATTTCCGACAGCGAGTAACGAAGATTAGTATCAAAAACTAAACCTGAAATCGATTCAGCCGCACTGGCAGAAACTGTAATGGTGTCGTTCTCCGCATAGTGAATCAGCAGCAATGAGCCAGCCCCGGCAACTGTCTCTGGCACCGTTTCGATCCAGACCGTATCGGGGTCGACTCCACTAAACGCGACAAGGCTGGTACCGGTGCTGTCGATAATCATGTCTTCACCGTCACCCGGCGCAAAGAAGTAGGTGTCGTTCCCCGAACCGCCGACAAGGGTATCGGCCCCACCACCACCGAAAAGCAGGTCGTCACCTGCTTCGCCCTCTAAACGGTCATCACCAACGCCACCGTCAAGCAGGTCGTCACCGCCACTGCCACGCAATATATTTACGCCTGTATTGCCGATCAAAGTATTGTCAAGATCGTTACCGGTACCGTCCAGCGGGGCATCGCCGGTCAAGGTAAGATGAAGCATCTCGTCGGGGAGTGTAAAATCGACTTCAGCAGTGACCGAATCGGTACCAATGACCAAAACCCCGCTTTCTCCCGGACCGCTGACCAGGCCACCAAACGGGGGCGAAAAGTTAAGGCACGAAAACTGCTCAAAACTGAAGCTACGGCCATCGGCAAAAACATAACGTTCGATGCGCCCGCCATCGAGACCATTATTGACCAAAATGCTATCACCCCGATTGCCGTAGCTGATCAACAGATCGTTAATCGTGACAGTTTCGGTCGTCCCGGTCCATGGGTTGTAATTTTCATAGCTGTAAGGGATGACCTTGAGACGGATCGACTCTGGAGTGATCCCTTCCCCAAAGAAAATGGTCTCATCGTCAATCGTTTCACCGCCGGATGTACTGCCGGCATCAATCTGGTCGTCACCATCGCCCAGATTGAACAAGTAGCGATAATTCGACCCCAGATAAAGATTCAAAGTGTCATTTCCGGTACCGGGGATGTACATGACATCGCCCTCATTGCCATCAACAATGGTGTCATTGCGGATACTACCGATGATCAAAGACTCTCCATCCTGAGTGATATCCAATGGGATGGCGGATATCGGCGGCACACCGAGACCCCCTTGACGGGCGATGATTTCAGCGTGACTCAGCACTGTACCGTCAGCGAAGCGATAGTGCTCAATAACACCCTTCTCCCCCTGATAAATGGAGATCCCATCCATCTCATCCCCATATGAAACCTCAAACACGGGACTGGTCCCGGCCCTGCGGTTGTAATAAAAGGAGACCGATTCGGGAGAAATCCCCTCACCAAATAGAATGGTGTCGTCACCGCCCAGATCGACCAGATAGTCCCAGCCATCACCGACATTGAAAACGTAGGTGGTCAGCGTTCCGGCACCAATCAGTAAGTCTTCCCCGCCTCCCCCGGTGATAACCGAAGCAGGAGCCAATCCTTCCAGGATATTAGAGCCCCCGTCACCGACCCGCTGGAATCCTGCAAGCGGCGCATCAAGAAGCATCTGCGGCGTCATGATCGTTCCGCCGCCAAAGCCGATCGTGCTGATCGACCCTTTCAACCCACCATGCACGGTGATTTTATCGCCATTACCGTAATGGATCAGCAGCGACAGCCCATTGGCGGCAGCGGCGTCCGCCACCTCCTCCAGTTGCACCGAAGCCGGATTTATCCCGACAAATTCGATATGGTTGGCACCGAAAAAATCACTGATCGTATCGACACCATCCCCGGCCGCGAACCGGTAGACATCATCACCTGCCCCCCCATCAAGCATATCGTTGCCGACACCACCGACCAGTTGGTCGTCGTCAGCACCACCTAAAAGGAGATCATCGCCCGTGCCACCGACGATTTGATCGGCACCGTCGCCGCCGTCGAGGATATCGTTGCCCGCCTCGCCAAACAGAACATCACTCCCGGTTCCACCAGCAAGTTCATCGTCACCGACACCAGCGTACAGTTGGTCGTGATCCGCACCGCCATCGAGCAGGTCATCACCGTCGCCGCCCATCAGGGTATCGTTACCGGCGCCGCCCAATAACGCATCAGCACCGAGGCCCCCTTCCAGATAATCAGAACCATCACCACCATCGAGTTGGTCGTCGCCATCGCCGGCGAGCAACCGGTCTTTGCCGTCACCACCGTCCAGAATATCGTTGCCTATCCCGCCATCGAGAAAATCGTTATCGATACCACCGGCCAGGTAATCATCCCCCGCTTCGCCGAGCAGTGCATCGTTGCCCGCACCGCCGTCAAGAATGTCATCGCCGTCACCACCGTACAGGCTGTCGGCATTGTCGCCACCATTTAAGATATCGTTATCAAGCCCGCCATTGAGGAAGTCGTCGCCGGCACCTCCCGATAAAAAATCCTGCCCGACTCCACCAAGCAACTCGTCAACACCATCACCGCCATCGAGAAGATCATCCCCGGCCCCGCCGTCAAGGTAATCATCGTCAACCCCGCCATAAAGGCTGTCGTCACCATCACCACCAAACAGCCAGTCGTTCCCCGCTTCGCCATGCAACTGATCGTTACCGATGCCACCGTTTAAATGATCGTTCCCGGTTCCGCCGTAGAGCACATCGCGTCCACCGTCGCCGCTTAAGACATCGTCTCCGGCACCACCGTCGAGAAAATCATCCCCATTCAGACTCTCGTCCAGATTGACATCGTCGCCATAAATATGATCAGCGCCATCACCACCAATCAGGACATCACTACCTGCTCCCCCGAAAATGACATCGTCGCCAGATCCACCATCAATGAAGTCGTCTCCGTATTCACCTGATGCCCAATCCACACCCGCGCCGGCATAAATGGTGTCGTCTCCACCAGTTGTGGTTTGTTCAGGTGTTGCCCTGATATAAGTTGTGCGATAGATGATGGCTCCACTCTCAGTGCGGGTACTGCGCAAAATCTCCCAATCAAGAGAGAGACCACTGAAAGAAGAATCTCCCTTGATTGCATCGTCACCGGCGCCTCCAAGGATCAGATCACTGCCCAGCCCACCGTTGAGAGCGTCATTACCGTGACCACCCATGAGAGTATCGCTGCCCGCACCCCCTTCCAGCCAGTCACCTTTTTCGCCGGTGGCGGTTTCTTCCGCAGCACTCAAGGCAAGATCAACAGTTGTTTGTTCCTCAGCGTAAAGATAGTCATCCCCGGAACGACCATCCAGCACATCCTGACCACTAAGACCGATGATGATATCGTTACTCTCCTGACCATGAATCAGATCGTTATCGGCGCTACCAGTCAAAACTCCATCGCCAACCGCAAACGTTCCGCGGTCAGTGATATTTAAAGTGAACCGGTTGGATTCAGTCGTGACAACCGCACCATCCGCTGCCGTGGACCGCACGAGCACCTTGAAACTCACACTGGCATCCGCCGAAAGATCGCCCTGTTGAAGAATCGCCAGCGGGATAAAGGTCTGCCCTTCGCTGGCGGCAAGGCTAATGTTGCCATTCTCGAAATCAAGCAACTGGTCGCCGGTGAGGAGTTTAATGAAATCCTGCGGAATGCCACTGAGGCTGTCGATACACAGCGTGATGATATCGCCGGCTTTAAGCGACTGGTTGAGCGAGAGATTCAGCCGCTGACCGCTCTGCTCCTGAATACTTCCCGTGCCATCTGTTGCAACGTAATTGGAGTCGATGAAGGGGTTGGCGTTGTCGGCGACCAACGCTGCCGCCAAGGTCAGGGACAGATCGATGCCAAAGCGCTCTTTCACTTGAGCAAGGTCAGTGATGTCGTTGATGGTGATGCTGTTTTCTTCGGATGGGTCGGAGGTGGGAGAATCGAGAGCTGAGCCATTTATTTTGAGGTTTCGCTGAAACCTGGCCCACTCGTATTTAAGGCCATTTTCTGCATCGATAAAAACAGATACTCCCTGAATTAAATCAGTTCCGGTCATCTGTGCATGAGTAAGACTCAAATCCAATTTGCCAACCACAATACGATTATAGCTTCCTGACCCTGAAACCTCGGTATCGACAATAGTATCGGCTCCATCACCTGGGTTGTAACGATAAACATCATCGCCAGCGCCCCCTGTCAGCAGATCATTGTCATCGCCGCCAACGAGAATATCACTACCCCTTCCGCCAAATATTCGATCGTTACCGCTGCCCCCTTCGAGATAGTCATCCCCGATGCCTCCATCAAGCGTATCGTCCCCACCCATCCCATACAAGTGGTCGTCACTGGTCCAGCTGTTACTGCTGATTGTATCGGCGGCATCAGTGCCAAAGATATAATCAGATGTTCCGGTTATATCTTCATCTGCGTCCTGAGTTTGTTCTGTGACACCACTTACCAAGTCAGAAAAGTTTGTGCGCTTATCTGTATGCGAGGCTGCAATAGGGTGCATGATCTGATAGAGAAATTGGGTACGATCAGCAAGATATTGTGCGCTGTATTGGGCAGGGTCAAGTTCTGCTAAATTATAGAGGCTGGCATCGCCAATGATAGCAAAAGGGTTGAGGTTGAGTAGTGCGTAGAGATGGGCAGGACTGTTTTGCGCTATGCTTTCAAGGGACCCCACAGTGAAATCAACCAGTGAAACTACTGAAGCTTGCCCCGTAATGGATTTTTGCAGATCATCGAGATTGGTATAAAAACTATCTAAATTGTCGCTGCTATTGTGTATTGCAGGATAGGATTTGCCGTAGATCGCTCCAACAGCGGCAAGGGCCGCTTCGAGGAGATTCTCGCTTTCCGCAGGAAGCGCACCAATAATACTTGTGATTGTATCGACACTTAACGATTGGTCGATCGTGTAAAATAGGCTGTATACCGCAAGAGCATTGGTAATGGTCACAATGGAATGATTATGTTTCGGATTAACATTTGATTCGATTTTGATAGTGATAGGTGGCGCAGTCGGAAGACCTATTTCGGATGCAGGGTCCCAGGTAGCAACAATATTGGAGATAGGCAAATCGTCGGGGATGATAACAGGGTTGTCGGGAGAAAATACATCAGCGAAGGCTGCTAACACATTGCCAACAACTCCGGAGAGCCCCATAGCGTTGTAAATATAGGTATGTACTACATTATTCTGATATTCGAGTGCCAAGGTGGTGGCTAGGAACCCCCCCAGCGAATGCCCGGCAATTGTGAATCCTGACCTGAGAGTGCCATCGAGCATCCACGACTTTACCTGGGCGGAAAGGGCTTTATATTGCCCATGATATTCAGATGTTCCAAGATAGCCGGCATCAATAATATCGGTTGTCCAGTCGAGTAAATCAGTAAGCTGAGTTCCGCGAATAGCGACGACCTGATTTCCGGCAGTATCCTCGAAAAGAGTGACCGATAGACCTGTTGAAACAAGGACGGTGGAATACTCCCCCGAATCGTCATAATAGGGTTGTTCCACCTTGCCGTCATATTGGTCGATGACTTGCCAGTTTTTGGCGAAGTCTTCAGCTTGGGTTAGAGTCATGCCTGCTTTGATCAATTCACCTTGGCTGGGCTCGCCCTTACTAAGAGTTGCATATGCCGCTAGAGCAAGTTCAGATTGATCGAAGTATTTATTGATTTGGTTCATATCGCACTCCTATGTCATTTCTGATAAAAACTTTCTTCTTTAGATCAGAAATATCTGATTGTTCAGGGCAGCTGAAGGACGATTCATGCCACGGCCCTGGAATATCGCCACCTCGTCTCGCATAACTTGTTACCTCCCCCAGAAGCTTGCTATCCAATCCCCTTAAAAGCTGAAAATGAAGTCGCCATATTTCCGGAGAGCCCTTTTTGTAGTAGTGAATTTTAGATTCAAAGTAGTACTCATCTTCCGGCTTCATATTTTTATTAGACGGGATTTTCACTACACCGTACTTGTCAAACTTCTCTGCTGGCAGTTCCACCGTCTCATATACCTTAACCCCACCATCCACAGCGCAGAGCTCCCGCAGCTTGGCATCCCAATAAATTTTTTTACCACCAGCCTCCCAGAATGAAGCACCGAACCAGAGCACTGTGATGACAGCAAAAATGGTAATTCGCACAGCACGGTTCGCAAAGGTTGATTGCAGAAAACGCCGTCCGACTTTCCACATCCACCGTGTCAACCACAGCCAACCGCCGATGAGAATGACCGGCATCAGCAGGAATAAGAAACCCAATAGACCTTTCATGCCACAGCCCTCCATTGGTGAGCATTGCTGTCAGTTAAGACAAATAAATGGGGTAGAATCTTGCCTTGCCACTTATCATCCAGCTTTAAAGCCATAACGAAATGAATGAGTCCCAAGAACGCACCTATTAGTAATGATTTTTGTTAGATGCAGAAGCTCAATACACCCGAATACTTGCTCTCAACATTGGCCAACAAACGCAAAAAACCGCAATCACCAGATCAAATCATCCGGCAACCACGGCATACTGATTTTTAAGAAAAAGCCCCCCGGCCATCTCTCCCCCCTCTTTCGTGTACATTCCAATAAACCACCTCTCATCTGGAGGCGAGTTTCACCCTGATTAGCACGGGCCAACAAAGAGCGTCAACAAATTTAATGTTTGGCTTAACGGGAGTTGAGTCATGCTTACTGGGGATGAGATCTTGCCTTGTGACTATTGAATCATTTTCTAACCGTGGCATAATGCCCAAGCCATAGAATCTTGATTCCAAGTTGCAGATTGCCAACTATCTTGATTCACAAGCTTTTAACAAATTTATCATCTTGGAAGCTAGAAACTGTTTTTTTCAAAATGTCCACTAACTCAGCTCGACAAAGTGGCGTGGCCAGACTTGACCTATTACCCAATATACTCATATGTTGCTTGTCTGCAGTGGATTTCAAAAGGGATGGATCACACGTTTGTATCAAATTTATAGAGCAAATTTCCTGTTATTAGGTGAGAAATAGATGGCTTTTGTTTTGCATCTTCTTCTATGTCGAACCCTCTAGGGCAACCAGCAGCGGAGACTTTTCTCCTGAAATCGGATGTAAGACGGCTAACTGTGCGCAAAAGTAAAGAGTGTAAAATATGAAGCGCAATTATCGCTCTGTAGTGAGGCGTAGAGAAGATCTCCCGGATGACGTTATCCACGCGATGGTTGATCTTTATTTGGAAAATTTCGATGGAAGCTCTGCAGCCCTCTTTCGTCGAGACCTTGCAGATAAAGACGAAGCAATTCTTATCTATTGTGATCAGCAGCTTGTTGGGTTTACCACAATACAGTTCATTAAAATCATCTGGCAGGATAGCCCAGCGATTATCGTATATTCTGGCGACACCATTGTCAGCCCGTTACACTGGGGACAACAGGCGTTATCTTTTGCTTGGATTAAACGAATTGGTCAAGTCAAACAGAGTGCACCCTTTACTCCACTTTTTTGGTTTCTGCTTGTAAAGGGGCACCGGACTTACAAATATTTGTCAGTCTTTGGCAAGTCGTTCTACCCGCATTGGAAAGAGTCCCGAGAGGACTTGAAACAATTGGCCGATCAGTTGGCCAGCGACAAGTTTGGAAAAGACTATGATGCGGCAGCTGGGGTCGTAAAGTTCCCGATATCACAGGGCCACCTAAAGAAGGAAATTGCGCATGCTTCAACTAATGAAATGAAAAAAGAGCCGATACAGTTTTTCTTCCAAAAAAATCCTGGTTATCAAGTCGGTCACGAATTAGTTTGTATTTGCGAACTTGAACTTTTCAACATGAAACCCTTGGTCGGCAGGCTCTTCCAAAGTGATGGGGAATCAACTAGTCAATGACCGGCAATCCTTGGAAATCGCTCAACATTCAAGTCAGTGAGCCGAGTCAAACGGATTGGTTGCATGCGACTTTGAAACGGAACGCGAATACTGCCTACCTAAGAAAGTTTGGTTCTCCGCGCACGATTCAAGAATATCGGAATCAAGTTCCACCCGGTAGCTTCGACGAATTGGCGCCCTATATGAATCGCATTTTAACTGGCGAAAGAGATGTGCTTTTTGAGGGCAACCCTGTTGCATATGAGCACACTGGGGGCAGTTCCGGTGGCGCTAAACTGATACCTTATTCACGAGAAGGCCTGTTGGATTTCCAGCGATGTATTGTGCCGTGGCTTGCTCGGATTGCTAATACCTATAACATTTCAGGGCGCGCATATTTTTCCATCAGCCCTGTGGCACGAGAACCGCAGTCCTTGGGAGAAATCCCGATAGGTTTATCAGATGTTGACTATCTGGGTGAACACGCAGGTTCCGTTTTAGCCCTTCAAACCGCAGTCCCTTTTTCAGTTGGCTCTCTTAAAGATATAACGACTTGGCGAGAGGAAACGATTAAACACTTACGGGCAGCGACTGACCTAGAGCTGATCTCCGTTTGGAGCCCAACCTTTCTGCTGCGCATCCTGGAAGATATCCCTGACGCTCAACATTGTTGGCCCCGTTTGAAAGTTGTCAGTTGCTGGGCATCTGGGCCAGCCCGTCGGTATGTCGATCAAATCCAAAAAAAGCTGCCTCATGCCACAATTCAGCCTAAAGGATTACTTTCGACAGAGGCCGTCGTTACGGTTCCTGACAATTCTGACAAACCGGTCATGGTTCAACATGGATTCGTCGAGTTTGCTCAAGACCATGATCTGCTGCTAGAAGAAGAACTCAAACATAATTCAGAGTATGGTGTGGTTGTCACAACCGCCAGTGGACTGTATCGCTACAGGACTGGTGACCGCGTCCGTTTTGAGGGACGGAATCAGTGCGGCCAGCCCATTCTTGAGTTTGTAGGAAGAGATTCCCTCACCTGTGATCTGGTTGGTGAAAAACTCACTGAAACCTTTGTTAGCAAGTGTCTTGAACCTTTGCCAGAATTTGCCATGCTTGTGCCCAACTTCTCAAACCCAGGATACGTACTGATTTGCGAACAAAAGTTTACATCCGACCAGTTGTGCAAGATTGAGAAAGCTCTCTGCACCAACCCACAGTACGCTTATGCTCGCAAGTTGGGTCAACTCACACCGCTTCGTATGCTTCATATCTGTCACGCTTATTCTGTTGTAGAACGCACCATGGTTGATCGTGGAACTCGCTTAGGCGACGTGAAACCCGTCGCACTTCGATCTGAAGAGTTTTGGCTGCCCATGTTTAAGGAGGTATCGCAGTGAAGATAGCTCTCATATCACCTAAGGGGCCGCTGTATCGGTCACGTGGCGGGATATTTAAAAAATCATTGCGCTATCAGCCTTTGACTTTGACCACGTTGGCAGCACTGGTTCCACCCGAGTTGAATGCACAAATCACAGTTTACGATGAAGGCGTCCAACCGATTCCTGAAACGTTAGATGCGGACATTGTCGGGCTAACGGTCATAACTGGCACCGCCAAGCGTGCTTATGAACTTGCCACGCGCTTTCGTTCAGAGGGCAAGACCGTCGTGCTCGGAGGCCCACATGTAACCTTGATGCCAAATGAAGCATCTCAGCACGCAGATGCAATCTGTGTAGGTTACGCTGAAGATACTTGGCCTAAGCTTTTACGGGATTTTTCGCAAGGTGAGTTAGAGACATCCTACCATCAACCGCCCCTGTTCTCTCTAGATCGCCCGGACATGCCATATGCTCGCCGCGATCTCTTTGACAAATCTCATTTTTTGACCCAAGCCGTTTTCGAGGCGACTCGTTCATGTGCACATGACTGTGAATTTTGTGTTGCCCCCGCGGCATGGGGACGTCAACAATATCAAAAACCCATCGATTGGATCATCAACGATATCCGGCAATTCGGGCAAAAGAGAATCATCTTTGTTGATCTCAATCTCATTTCCGACCGAAACTACGCCTGTGCTCTTTTCACCAAGATGATTCCACTCAACATCGAATGGTTTGGATTGTCCACGGTTCTGCTTGCACACGACACCGAACTTATGGATTTGGCCGCTCGTAGTGGCTGTAGGGGGCTATTGATTGGGTTTGAATCGATTTCATCAGCAAGCCTTATGGATGCGAAGAAGCATTTCAATGAATCAGTTGACTATAAAAAAGTCATAGATGAATTGCACCGCCTTGGCATTTCCGTACAAGGGTGTTTTGTGTTCGGACTCGACCATGATACTCCGGATGTCTTTGATGCAACGGTCGAGTTTGCGCTCGACACAGGCATAGACCTTCCACGTTTCGCTGTATTGACACCCTTTCCAGGAACGCCATTACATACTCGGCTTGAAAAAGAGGGTAGAATTTTCAGCAGAGATTGGGATTTATATGATGGTCAACATGTCGTTTTCCAACCTTGCGGAATGTCTGTGCAAGAACTCACACAAGGGCACGAGCGCGCATGGAAAAAATCCTACGAATGGGCGTCTATTGCCCGTCGGTTGTGGGTTGCCCGTAATTTTCAACCGCTCGCCTTTACGGCTAATTTAGGTTACCGTTTCTACGCCAACAACCTCCATCGTTACTATAATTGTGACTGGCCTATCCAGGTATTTCCCCCGAAGACGAGTAATACGCCTGCTGCGCCCACGACCACCGACAGTAGAGCCATATGCGGTTGACACTTATCCAACCGGCAATTGGCCATAGAATCGGGGAACCCTACATTCGATCATGGCAGATGGAGCCCTTACCCATTGCCACACTTGCGGGTCTAACTCCTGCAAAAGTTGAGCTCCAGTTTTATGACGATAGAATGGAGCGTATCCCTTTTGATGAACCAACCGACGCCGTAGCTATCCCGGTTGAGACATACACTGCATTCAGGGCTTACCAAATTGCAAGTGAGTATCGCCGCCGAGGAGTGCCGGTAATTCTGGGCGGGTTCCACCCAACTCTCGTACCAGACGAGGCATCATTGTTCGCAGAATCCATTGTTATCGGAGAGGCAGAATCTGTTTGGCCCGAAATAGTTGATGACATTTGCCATAGCACACTTAAGCGGGTCTATCGGGGAATCCGCACCGACCTGTCATGCATCTCTGTCGATCGGAAACTCTTCCGAGGGAAACGCTACCTCCCCATAGGTTTAATTGAAACAAGCAGAGGTTGCCAGTTCCCATGTGAGTTTTGCTCAATTCAGACTTTTTTCGATCGTAGCTACAGATCACGTCCAACATCTGCGGTCGTCAAAGAATTGGAGGATTTAAAAGGTCAAAAAAAGTTGTTCTTTTTTGTCGACGATAATTTCGCTGGCGATATGGGTGCGAGCAAATTTCTTCTGCATGAGATTGGGGGCCTGAAGCTACGCTGGATCACACAGTTAAGTATTAATGCGGCGCACGATGAGGAATATGTATCTATGCTTGCACTCAGCGGCTGTCGAGGAGTCCTTATCGGGTTCGAGTCACTGAATGAAGCCAACCTGCGATTGATGAACAAGCAATTCAATACTATGAACAATGGATATGTCGGCGCATTGGCAAACCTGCGAAAACACGGCATAGCTGTCTATGGAACATTTGTCTTCGGTTACGACCATGACAATTCAGGTTCGTTTGAAGAGGCATTGAACTTTGCAATTGAGCAGGACATGTACCTCGCAGCATTCAACCACATGACACCTTTTCCGGGGACTCCACTATATAAACGCTTGGAAGCAGAAGGGCGCCTTCGTTTTCAGACTTGGTGGTTAGACAGACAATATCGTTATAATGACTTACCTTTCATCCCACAGCACTTGAGTCCTGAAGACGTCACCCAGGGGTGCATCAACGCACGAAGCAGTTTCTATGCTTGGCCCAGCATATTGAAAAGAAGTATTCGCAACCGAAGCGACTTCTTTATGTTTCGTAACTTTTTCCCCATCAATGCCATGCATAGAAGAGAGATTTCAATGAGAAATGGCTACCCTATGGGTGATGAAACTGTATCTGCTGAACTTATCGAGACCACATGACGAAATATGAGCTAGCTACTGACAAAGATGATTCTGAATTACGCACATTGCTTCGTGACAATGTCATGCCAGCATGGGTATCAATGAGCACTGCTCGCGAGCCATCCTACTTTTCAGGAGTGAATCGCTATGGTCGAGACTGGGCATTTATCTCTCGTCAAGATGATGTACCAATCGGTATGTACACCTGTTCCGAACATCAAGTGCATCTGAACGGGACGCCTACAAAGCTCGGATATTTGGGTGCTCTACGCATTAACCCTTCGCACAGGAACCGACTGAGACTGCTCAAGGAGGGTTTCTCTTCGATTCGCATGTTCTCTGAATTCCGTGCCCCTGACCTCTGGTATACCTCAATTGCCTCTGAGAACCAGGTTGCACGTCGAATACTTGAGGCAAATCTTCGAGGTATGCCGCAATATAGAGCGACGAATGACATGATAACGCTGGCACTACCGAGGGCAAGGGGCTGCAAGAGATCGTTGTGGCGCCATGTTCTTTCAGACGAACTCGAAAAGCTATGCAACTTTTACAATAATCAGGCAAAACACTATCAGTTCTCTCCGGCCTTGACCCCCGAAGTTATCGCCTGTACGGGCGCATCATTTTATGTGATAGAGCGGCACAATGAAATACGGGCATGTATGGCACTGTGGAATCAGCAGAGCTACAAGCAAGTCATTGCTTGCGGATATCGACATCCGCTTAAATTATTGCTCCCCGCCTTAAATGCCTATGCACGCCTGACAAAGAAGGTCGTATTGCCACGAGTTGGGCAAAAGTTGGACCAGACATTCCTGGCATTCTTGGCTGTTTCGCCACATCTCACCCAAGAAATTACGATGCTGATTGAAGATGCGTTGGCCATCAACCAGGCAGCGGTGCTGACACTGGGTTTGCATGCGGGGCATCCTTGGCTTGCCCCCCTTAGACAAACCTTTCAGCCGGTTACCTTTCGCACCCGGGTCTACACTGTCTATTTCGACGAAACGATCGTCCTTGATGGGCGACCTGCCCAGCCAGAGGTAGCAGTGTTATGAAAATAGCCCTCATAAGACCGAATATGGGGGATTATCGCTCCACCGACGCGATGCCCCCTCTCGCTATGGGGATTCTTGCAGCCCGAGCGAGAGAGCACGATGTTGTTTTCTATGATGACAGGGTTGAGCCCATTCCAACGACGATTGACGCCGACCTAATAGCGTTAAGTGTCGAGACTTTCTCGGCTCGCCGTGCTTACCAACTGGCGGATCAATTCCGGGAACAAGGGTGTCAGGTTGTCATGGGGGGGCACCACCCCACATTTTTACCTGAAGAGGCTCTGATGCATGCAGATTCCGTGGTTACTGGCGATGCGGAAGGGGCCTGGGAACAGCTAATCTCTGATTCAGCCAACGGGCAGCTGCAGAGAGTCTACGTTGGGAATAATCAAGCAGAACTATGCGACTATCGGATTGATCGATCAATCTTCGCTGGCAAATCTTACGCCCCTATCGAAGTGATCCAATATAGTCGTGGCTGCCGGTTTGAATGTGACTTCTGCTCCATCTACAGCTTTTACGGGTCTAACGTTCGGACTCGGCCGATAGATCATGTACGTCAAGAACTGAAAGCTTTGAACCGAAAGCGTCTATTGTTTTTTGTCGATGACAACCTGTTTAGCAGTGATGAAAACATTAGTGTGTTGTTGTCTACAATCAAGCCACTCAATATTCGCTGGTCGTGCCAAATCAGCATCGACATTGCACGCAATCTGGACAGGCTTGACCAACTAGCAGAAGCTGGATGTCGGTATGTCCTTATCGGCTTCGAGAGTCTGGATGAAAACAACCTCCGACAAATGAATAAACGTTGGAACAATGTTGCAGGAGATTACCTCCAAGTGGTTCATGAGTTGCACCAACGGGGGATTGGCGTCTACGGTACATTCGTCTTTGGATATGACCACGACACCACTGAGACCATTCGACGCAGTGTCGATTTTGCGCTTGAAGCACGGCTCGATATCGCCAATTTCAACCCCTTAACACCGACTCCGGGTTCCGGACTCTACAATCGATTGCTGGCAGAGAACAGACTGCTCTCTCCGCATTGGTGGCTGGACTCTCATTACAAGTATGGAGATCCCATTTTTACTCCGAAATCTCTAACCGCCGAACAATTAACCGAAGGGTGTTTTGAAGCAAAAAAACAATTTTACTCGTGGTCTTCCATTGCAAGGCGTGTTGCCAATAAAGACAAAAAGTTTTCCGTGTTTGGCACCGCTATGACATCAATTGCCAATATTATTTCCCGGCGTGAAGTCTACCGAAAACAAGGCCGTCATTTAGGAACGTAGGCAGCATATCGTGAAACTCACACTTATCAAACCAACCATCGGTCGATGTGAACATAGCCTTTATGTAGATGAAGGCCGCATGGAGCCATTATCCTTGGGGATTCTCGCCGGGTTAACTCCACCTGACATTGAAGTCGCCCTTTATGACGACCGCATAGAAGTGATTCCCTTCGACGAGCCAACAAATCTTGTAGCAATCACGGTTGAAACATATACCGCGCGACGAGCTTACGAAATTGCTGACCAATATCGAAATCGGGGAGTATTAGTCATTTTAGGTGGGATGCATGTTGCGCTTCTCCCGGATGAAGCGAAGCGCCATTCCGATAGCGTCCTTATCGGGGATGCAGAAACAATCTGGGAGCAGGTCATCGCTGACACTCGCAAAGGCAAACTTCAGGCTAGCTACTATGGTCCACCTGGGATCGCTCAAATAAACAAGGTGCAACCCCGGCGTGACCTGTATAAAGGGAAAGGTTACCTGCCCGTCTCTCTGTTACAGTTCTCACGGGGTTGTCAATACGACTGCAGCTTCTGCGCAGTGAGCCAGTATTTCGACCGGAAGCATCATTTACGCAGAATTGACGAAGTCGTCGCTGAGATTGAAGCCCAAAATCGCAAATTTCTTTTCTTTGTAGATGACAACATTGCATCTGATCAAGCTGCACTTGAGGAGCTTTGTCATGCGCTTATCCCTCTCAAGGTAAATTGGATAAGCCAGGCGAGCCTGGATGTAACACGCAACCGGAAATTGATGGCGCTGATGGAAAAAAGTGGTTGCTGGGGCAACGTCATGGGCTTTGAATCCATCACTGAAGCAAGCCTGAGTGACGCGAAGAAAATGCCCAACATGACCGGTCTTTCAGGCTATGAACAGGAAATCGCTGCTCTGCGCGATCACGGGATGCAAACCTGGGCAGCATTCACGCTTGGTTATGACCACGACACGGTTGAAAGTATCCAAGCAACCATAGAGTTTGCCCTACGCAGCAAATTCACGTTTGCTGCGTACAATATCCTGATGCCCTATCCAGGGACCCCTTTTTATTCCATGCTTGCGCAGCAGAATCGGCTTTTATACGACGGAAAATGGTGGCTCCATCCAGAATATCGCTTCAATCAAGCGGCATTTATCCCCTCGCTTATGTCGCCAGAAGAACTCACTGCGGCTTGTCATGCCGCACGAACGCGCTTTAACAAAGTGGCATCACTGGTGCAACGGTTCTCGGATAGAAAGACTAATTTTCGCACGCTGACGCGTGCAATTTCATTCTGGAAGTACAGTTTGCTGTTTCGCAAGGAAGTTTACAAGAAACATGGCATGAGGTTTGGACTGCGATGATTCAACCAATCCGGCTTTATCAATACATCGCGCCTGCGATACTGACCCCATTATCTTTTTATCTTTGGTGGAACGAATATTATAATTGGCCGCAGACACTTGTTGCCTGGCTCATTCCTGTTTTGTGGGCTTACATCGTACCGGCCGTTGGTACAAACATATGTAAAGTCTGGGAATTTGATGTTAAGTGGAAGCTGGGGCGCTTTCGCCCACATCATGGGTTTGTTTTTGGCAGCGCAACGGCCACGCTTGCATGGCTCATCCACGGTCAGCAGTCACATGGTGTTTTCGAAATTCTGCGGTTTGCCTTGATTCTCTGTTCTGTACTTGGTTTCTGGAATTTACTCTATGAGGTCAAGGCGCTTCATTCCGGTATGCTTAAAGTCTACAATCAGCCTTGGGCAGATGGAGAAGGCGCAGTGGCGATTGCATTCGATTATGCACCTTGGTTCTTCGGTGGGTTCGGATTTGCTCACGGTTTGTCTATTGGGATCTTGGAATTCTTGGTGACTGAATTTGGTGTGCCTAATATGTTGGAAAGTTTTGTCGCTGTCACGTTGGGATTGGCTTTGTGTATCATGATCCCAGTTCTCGGCTTTATTCGTAGATCAATTCGGACCCATGGTCAGGCTGGGATTCGTCCGATAATAAAGGAGTAAGCACCATGCCTGGAGTGATCAACACGTTCATTTTATTCGTTTCATTTGCGGCCTCATGGATGTGTCTCTGGGCTGCAAGTCATGCAGACCTAGGCTTCGCTATCATGGCGATCTGGCTGTTTAGCCATATAAACAACACTCCCTTTGCGTTAATGCATGAAGCGGTTCATGGAGTAGGCTGCTCATCTCAGCGTCAGAACGAACTACTTGGAATCATATCGGGATGGGCTTTCCCTACGTCCTTTTCCATGCAACGTCTTGCACATATTGGTCATCACCAGCGCAATCGAACGGATTTGGAACTGTATGATTACTTCTTGCCGACCCAGTCTAAAAAAATAAGAAATCTCTGGCTGTACGCGGGAAACCTGCTGGGGCTGTATTGGTGGTCCGTCATTTTTGGCAATTTGGTTTATCTGGTCGCTCCGTGGGCGTATCGTTCCCGGTTCTTTGTCCAGAAATTGGCTCCCGCCTTAGGTTTTGGGCCATATGTCGAGGACTTAGTTAAATTGCCCGTTATGCGCGTCTGGATAGAGATAGCGCTGGCCTTTGGTTATCAGGCTATGGTTTTCTACCTGCTAGACTTGAGTCTGCTGTGGATGATGGCGTGCTACGGAGCATTTGCCCTACATTGGTCAGTGCTACAGTATGCAGACCACGCCTGGAGCGCACGCAGCATTCGGGATGGCGCTTGGAACCTTAAGGTGCTGCCACCCTGTCGTTGGGTTGCACTCAATTACCACTACCACTTGGCGCACCATCAACACCCGGAAACACCGTGGTATCGTCTACCCGAACTGGTCAAGCAGGGAGACCCGCAGCCATCATTCTGGCGAATATATTTTAGCCTCTGGAAGGGAGTGCGCCCTGCACCACCAATGGGAGCACCTGCCGACTTAGGCTTTCTTTTTCCGTCGTCCAAGAAACCAACCAATGGTGCAACCAATTACTAGCCCAGCAGCAAGCCCGATTCCAATAGCGACTCCAAGAGCATTCTCGGCTTCATCCAGGATCGGATTATTCAAAAAGTTTGTGCCAATATGGATGGCACGGAGACGCCAACGCCCATCTTCTTCCTTGACCACTGTTGCTGTCCAGCGGGTCAAGAGCTCGTAAGGACGGCCGTCAGCCAAAATATATTTCTCAACACCATTTCCCCGGACAATGCCCCATGATTTATCTGCCGATAACTCAGTAAGTGCATCTGGCTCTAGTTTAAACTCAAGCTTTTTAAGATACCCATTCGGTCCAAACCACTTGTGAAAATATGCCG